>FUWD012871032.1_pt1 | contig 16279 bp, 16 predicted proteins | sample 1063281 | NCBI WGS metagenome assembly FUWD01 (sample SAMEA79048168, study PRJEB19326) | metagenome | biome: marine | reverse complement strand
AGGAACTTGTACAGGTTCTGATCATGTGAATAATCGAAAAAGCTCGACATGCCACCCTTAGCGGACGCAAACGCTAGTAGCGCCAAAAGAATCAACCACATTTTTACTCGGCCCAGTTGGATTTTTTCAAGAATGATCCGCACAGCTACTGCAAAACCAATGCAGTAGATTATGTTCAAAGTGTAAAAAAGATACCGCCGGGGAACAAACAACTTTACCAAAACCAATCTTGCGACAAAATAGAGAAATAAGGAAACTGGAATTATCATAAAAAGTCCACTCAATGCATTCCATTTAACAACAGGTTGGTAATTGACGGCCGCGTAGGCAAAAACCGCAATGGTAAATAAAGCCATTGTCCAGCCTGCTACTGGCCCCCAATAAGGAAAAGACAAGTTGAATATCCATGGCCTTATAAATTCATAAAACTGATGGCGTCGGATATAGCTGGTATCTGCCGAATTCCGTGTATTCACTCTTGCCTGACATTTCAGAAGAACTTATCAGGTGTCCTGTGTAGGACTGATAGTACAAAATGTTGAAGACAGTAAAAGCGACCCCGATAAGTACAGGAATATTCACCACAAAAAGCCAGCTTATAAGCTTTCCCAAGCTCAAAGTCTGTTTTGCGGCTTCTCCCGGTTTTTCCAACTCATGGCTACGGGAAGGGAAAGAAGCTCCAAACCCTGACTGGCAAATCGCGCGGCAAAGGTTATCCAGGCCCTCAAATGTTTTTGGAAAGACACTGCGAGCAATTTTCAAAGAAACAAGCAGAGCCTGAGTGAAAAGACAAAGGAGAAAAACGTAGGGATTGAAGAAGGATTGAACAAGAACTACCAAGCCTCCCTTGAAGATGTCTCCCCGTGAAATAAAATAAAGGTAAGCGATCAATAAAGGGAAAACAAAACCCCGGGACAATCCTCCCGCCATCTGCCCCTGGAATCCAGTGAACATAAAATAGACTAGGACTACCATCCAGGCCATTAGATTGTCCCCGAACAGACGGCCCCAGGCAAACCACAAGGCTGCGGTAACCACAAAAAGTATGGCTGTGAGGATTTTTGAGAACAATAAGGGGTCAAAACACAATGAAGCGACCCGATAGATCGCTTTTACGCCGACCGGAACATAAGCTTCGGAATAATTTGCCAGGAAATCATTTTGAAATAATTCTGGATCCTGCCAGCGTTCCATCCAGAATAGCTGTTGTCGGGCATCGTCATTTATGAGGTAATGATTGGAAAAGATGTCATAGTTTCCAACGAAGAAGACGACCGTGGCGATCCCTATAACAATAATAATAGCGCCAATGCCTCTTTCTCCGGTGTCCAATGATGCGCTCATCCTCGAATTATTGAATCAGACCACTCTAGTGAAGGCAATGCCGGAAACTGCGGTGTCACACGTACTCCATACCCGTATAAGCCGGTTTCAGTAAGAGGTATTTCTCCCTTGAATATGAGATCTCCATTTTTGGAGGAAATATCTGAAACAGCGTCAAGCCTCTTAACATTTCTAGTCTTGAATTTATCCCAAAGATCAATGGGACCATGTAAAAGCTCGACTTTAAATTCATCCGGACCGTGTCCCGCGGGGTAAATCCTGACCTGGACTTTAACATTTTTGCCCTTTAAATATTCAGTGTCATTGGAAACATCGACATCCACGATTCGAATCTTCCCCCAATTCCCCTGAATTTTCTTTTTCCATTGAACCAGTTTCTTCAGCACGGAATAATTGTCCATGGACAGAGCCTTGAAGTCCATAGCGCATGGAACATAAGAAGACTCAATGTAGTCACTGACCATCCGATGAGAATTGAAAATCGGACAAATTGTGCTTAACGAATTCTTCATTACACTAATCCAATCACGGGGAACATCATCGGTAGCTCTTTCATAAAAAAGTGGAACAACGTTTCGCTCCAATAAATCGTAAAGTTCCTTGCTTTCTATCTCGTCCTGGTAATCTGGATTGTCATATTCTTCACCTGACCCGATCGCCCATCCGTTGGTTCCATCGTAACCTTCATCCCACCATCCATCCAGTACGCTTAGAGTTAACGCGCCATTAGCCGCTGCCTTCATTCCGGATGTTCCACACGCTTCCAGTGGCCTGCGTGGATTGTTGAGCCATACATCAGCTCCCTGCACCATATATCTCGCAACGTTTATGTCGTAGTCCTCAATGAAGATAACCCGCCCTCTGAATGCTTTCGATTTGATGGTTTGCACTATGCTCTGGATCAATTTTTTCCACCATTATCGGCCGGGTGAGCCTTACCAGCAAATATGAGTTGAACATGCCTACCTGTCTGACTAAGTATATTGGCCAACCTTTCAAGGTCGCTAAAAATGAGAGTAGCGCGTTTGTATGTTGCGAAACGTCTGGCGAAACAGATGGTGAGAGCGTCTGTGCTTAAGATGTTGTATGCTTCCTCAATCTCAAGCGGAGACGCTGCCCGATTCTTTAACTGGTTGATCAGTCGGCGACGCGCAAAGTATATCAGTCGGCTTCGGCACCTTTCATGAGTTCTCCAAAGCTCCGTATCAGGAATCTGTTCAACCCTCCGCCAAATTTTGTCATTGTCCGGATCCTCTGTCCAGCCGGGCCCCAGGTATCTGTCATACAATCTCAGAAGATCTCTTGACACATACGATGGTATGTGGACTCCGTTGGTAATGTACCCTATCGGTAATTCCTGCTGTTCCAGTTGTGGCCACACTGCTCGCCACATCTCCCGGGCTACACGTCCGTGCAGTCGGCTAACTCCATTGGCCCTGGAACTTAATCTAAGTCCAAGGACGGGCATCCAGAAACCCTCACTTCTGTCGCTTGGGTTTTGTCTTCCACTGGCCAGAAATTCATCGAAATCCATGCCCGTTTTTTCGACCGGAGACCGAAAGTACTTCTCCATCAGACTGCGTTCAAAGACGTCGTTACCTGCCGGAACCGGAGTATGAACTGTTAGAATGCTTTGACTGATGACAATTTGACGCGCTTCGTCGAATGTCAAACGCTCTTCCTGAACAAAATATCGTATCCTCTCCAGCAGGGTGAAAGCTGCGTGACCCTCGTTAAGATGAAAAACGGCCGGCTGTATACCCAAGGCTTGCAAGGCGCGAACGCCTCCAACGCCAAGCAGGATTTCCTGCCTGATTCTCATTTCGTTGTCGCCGCCATAAAGCTGCGCAGAGATTCCCCTGAGATGTGGGGGATTCTCCTGTATGTTTGTGTCCAAAAGATACAGTGGCACTCGGCCCACGTTGACCTTGAGAATTCTAAAGCAAACGGGTTCTCCCGCAAGGTTGATCTGTACAATCAAAACACCGCCGGATGAGTCTGTTTGTTTTTCGAGCGGCAAGCTATCAAACTGGGTCTTCGGATAGATCTGTTCCTGCCAGCCATCCAGAGAGAGTCGCTGTTTAAAATAGCCTTCCTGATACATCAGGCCTACCGCTACCAGAGGCAAATTGAGGTCACTCGCTGATTTCAGATGATCCCCGGCAAGCAACCCGAGACCCCCGGAGTAAATTGGCAAAGATTCAGTAATCCCAAATTCAAGAGAAAAATAGGCCGTAACAAAGTCTACAGGATGCTGTAATCGGTAAGCGTAGCGCTTGGTGTTTTTCATATAGGCCTGGAATCTGTGAAAAACTCTTTTAGCATGCTCCAGATAGCCCGAGTCCTCACGAATCTGGTTTAGGCGTTGCCTTGAAAGACGTATAAGCGACCAAAGTGGATTATGTCCCCCCTCACGCCAAAGGCCTTCATCCAGATAATCGAAAAGTTCGACCGCGTCTAAATTCCATGAGAACCAAAAATTGTTGGCTAGTTCGCGAAGGTTCTCCAGGTCACCTTCCATTGGGGAGACAACAACGTACTTCCGTAGAGTCATGCACTACCCTCTTCCCGGATAAAAATGCTGAAGTCATAAATACTGGAACCATCTGAGTTTGTCTATTTACAAAGTCATGGGCTCTCGAGACAGAAGATAACATGATGCTCGATGAATCCAAATATCAAAACCTTTTGGTGGAAAACAACGGGAAAAGCCCTTGCAAAAAGACTTTAGATTGATATACAAAAAATTGAGGCCCATTTTCCAGCGGAAACTCTCGTAAAAAAGTTGACTGAAAAGCTCTCTATGAGTAAGCATAGCATTTAAAAGGCTGGGTTGTATCTCAGAGTGTCGCGGCAATCGTATCTGAGATACCTAAGTGAAACCTCAGTCTTGGTCAACATAACTCTAAGGTAAAATCTAGCGGAATCTGTTGAATAGCTTATTAAACTCAGGGATTTGTAAGAAATAATATCCCGGAAAAAGGGGACTATCAAAATGGCCGGTTCTGAAATCCTTCAAGACAAACTGATTCTAGCCGTTGATGACGAAGAAGACGTCCTAGACATTATTGAAGAGGAGCTTTCCGAGTCAGCGAATGTTACATTACATCGGGCTACGTCATTTGAAAAAGCCCAGCAATACTTGGTTTCATACACGTATGACCTCGTCATACTTGACATCATGGGAGTTAGAGGGTTTGATTTGCTTCAGATAGCGAACAACGCCGGATTCCCGACGGTTATGTTGACAGCCCACGCTTTCACTCCCGAAGCTCTCAAAAAATCTATCGAACTCGGGGCGCGCGCTTATTTGCCCAAGGAAAACTTGGGTCCATAGTCCCATTCCTTGAGGATGTCTTAAAACTCAATTATTCATCTGCGTGGAAAAAGGCTCTAGATCAGGTAGGTGTCTTATTTAACAGGAAATTTGGATCTGATTGGCGAAAGTCTGAAGAAGATTTCTGGCAGGATTTTGAGAAGAAAACGACCATCAGCGACGCCACAATAATCAAGTAAGCTACAGAGCCTTGAGCGGCCAGGCAGAAATGCCCGGAAGTCGTCCATCGTCCCAGCCATACTATCTGGAATCGATAGACTCGTCTATTCGTTATTATTATTTTCTCGTCCGGCACATTGCTAATTCCGCCGATTTCTAGATGCTTGAGGAGTCAATTTCCAGGTATCGACATCAGATACCATCTCTGTGGTTTTCAAAAGCAGTTTGACACGTGAATCATTTTACAGTTTTCTTTATGAGATAAATTGAGGATTTGATCAGGAGATTTTTTATGAAAGAAGTAGTTATAGTTTCTGGTTGTAGAACCGCCATTGGTACTTTTGGCGGAACATTGCGCGATATGCACGCGTCCAGCATTATGGCGACCACTATGAAAGCGGCCATGGAGAGGGCTGGGATCACTCCGGATATGATCGACGATGTGCGGTTCGGTTGTTGTCTCAATCCGACGGACGCGATGAATGTAACGCGTATAGGGGCTTTGATCGCCGGAATTCCAGCCAGCGTGCCGGCTGTCACAATTAATAGGGTGTGCATATCAGGCATGGAAGCGACGCTTTCGGGCGCAGCGATGATAAAGGCCGGAGAAGCGGACATTATTCTAGCGGGCGGAGTAGAGCACATGTCAGGCGTTCCATACACTCTTGAAAAAGCCAGGTGGGGTGTCCGAATGGGAAATGACGCTCTCACAGACGCCATGACTACAGGGCTGCACTGTGGATCGCACATACTTCCTTATCCCCAGGATGGGCCGGTAGAATTTTTCAGAGGCAAACCATACATTATGGGGCATACCGCTGAATTTGTAGCGCTCAAGCTCGGAATATCCAGGCAGGAACAGGATGAAATAGCGTTGAGAAGTCACAATAACGTGGAAAGGTCTACGAAAGATGGCTCCTTTGCAGAAGAGATCGTTCCTCTTGCTGTCCCCCAGAGAAAGGGAGAGCCAAAGATCTTTGACAAAGATGAGCATTTCAGACCAGGACTGACCATGGAAGCGCTCGCCAGGCTATCTCCTGCGTTTATCCCGAAAACTGGAACTGTTACAGCCGGTAACGCAAGCGGAATTAACGATGGAGCTTCGGCTCTCGTAATCATGTCAATCGAGAAAGCTAAAGACCTTGGTCTAAAACCTCTAGCTCGAATCAAAGCTGTTGGCATGGGAGCCTGCGACCCGACTATAATGGGGTTGAGCCCGGTGCCGGCTGTAAATAACCTCTTAAAAAGGTCCGGCATTAAACTTGGAGACTTTGAATTGATAGAGCTGAATGAAGCTTTTGCCGCTCAATACCTCGGATGCGAGAAAGAACTCAAACTCAACCGCGATATAACAAACGTGAATGGTTCAGGAATAGGACTGGGTCATCCGGTAGGAAGCACCGGCTCTCGACTGATAGTCACCCTCATCCATGGGATGAAGAACCGTAACAAGAGTCTCGGGCTAGCTACTCTTTGCGGCGGCGGCGGCGTATCAATGGCCTGCGCAATTGAAATGATGTAGCTTTGCGCAATTTTGCGCATCATACCCGGACTTGGTTCCGTTGATTGCGCGCAGCAGATTAAAATCTTCTGCGCGTGATTCTATGTTTAGAAGAAAACATGAACTACCAATCTCAGGGTATAAATTGCCAGAATGGCTAGAGCTATAATGCCTATGACAGAGTGAATCCTACCACCGAGTTCCTTCCATCTGTCGATTAATGAATATTTTTTCCCTAGCTCGTTACGTTTCAGTACGAACTCATCTACTACAAGCCACGTCAAAATTATAATCAGGATTGTGCTCAGATATTTCATGATATAATCATATACACGTTTTACAGAGATTTTTCTCTAATTGAGGTCGCCGGATCAATTTGGGAACAGGGGTACTGATGAAAATAGAATTTCAGAAAATGCACGGAGCCAAAAACGATTTTGTTGTTTTGCATGATTTTGAAAATATGTTAAGCATTACCCCTGAGCAGGTCGCGTATATTTGTGATCGACGCATCGGCGTAGGCGCTGACGGCATGATTGTGGTAAGACGGTCTGAAATCGCAGACTTCTTCATGGATTATGTTAACTCGGATGGATCTCTCGCTGAAATGTGCGGGAATGGAATTCGATGTCTTGGAAAATATGTTTATGACAACAGTCTTACTGAGAAAACCAGTCTCACTATTGAAACCAGGGCGGGAGTCAAAGGTTTGGAGTTGCTGATTCACGAATCCGGACAAATATCCAAAGTCCGTGTGGACATGGGGCAGCCAATCTTTGAGCCGGCCAGGATTCCTGTATCTGTATGTAACAGTAAACCACCTATAGTAGACTATCCATTAGTGGTAAACGGGGAAACCTTTTTTTGTTCATTCATCTCAATGGGTAATCCACACTGTGTAATTTTGTACGACAAACCTGACTTGGACCAGGCCCCAAATAAATTTGGCCCGGCCATAGAAAACCATGAAATGTTTCCGGCAAAAACAAATGTTGAATTTGTCAAAATCTTCGATAGGTCACACGCTCAAATGCGAGTATGGGAAAGAGGTTGCGGTGAAACTTTAGCCTGCGGAACCGGCGCATGCGCATCAGCGGTGACAACCATTCTGAAAGGTCTTACTGATCACCAGGTATCGATGGAACTTCTTGGTGGCACACTTGATATCTCATGGGAATCCACAGATGATTCGGTATTTATGACTGGAAACGCGAATATGGTTTATAATGGCCAGATAACCTTATGATTGTATGTATTCAATAATCTTGACATGCTGTCAATGGTAGAATAATGTTCCCTTAAGCCTGATAATCCAACGACTTGATCACAGGCGCTAATTCACTGAAATCAGGCTGAAAGGGAGTGAGACAACTACATGAAACTTGTAAGAAGCAAAACCGGCCTCACCATCCTGGAAATGACAACGGTTATACTAATTATTGCTTTATTATCGGTAATTTACTTTCTGGAAATCGATTCTTACAGGGAAAGACGGATGAGTGAACTGGCGGCAAAAACGCTTATGCTTGCCGCAAAAGCCCAGGAAGATTTCTTTGCCCGTGAGCACAGGTATTTCGATGGGAAAATTTCTGGAAATGGTCCCAACGCTGTTCTAACTGCCCCAAATGGAACAAAGACTCAAGTTGTCGCGCCAGCCGGAGTTGAGTTGAATATTACAACAAAAGGTTTTGAAAAGAGGGCATTTTCCGGAACATCGTACTACAAGGGCGCCAAAATAATTCACAAATATGATTCCGAAACAGGTAAGATAAGAACAGTCCCTTGGTCACAGGAAAACCTTGAATGAAACGAACGTTGTTTAAGGTCCTCAAACGTAACGAAATCTATATAGTGGCGATAACAATCGCCGGGGTCTTTATTTCGGCTATGCTGGTCGTTGGGTTTCTTTTGCGTGACTCATTAGTGGCTCAACCATACGAGGTCCTTGGAAAGGAAGACCTTAATCGGGTTTTTGCCACAGGATATTTAAGGTTCAAGGAAGATAACGGTAATCCTTATCTAAAGGTCGAACTTCATAATGGGACACTATGGTGGATAAAATCTGTGGACCTGGAGTTTGCCGGTAAGACTTACAGTCTGGGTGACGCAAACGCGTTTAAGCCTCTTCATTTTGGCGCGGTTAGATTAGAACTATCTGACGCCCCGCAGCGCAAGAATTCAACCGAATATGACCTGAAGATTCTGAGCGCGGCCGGTTATCCTCCAGCCGAGATCCAGTGGAGCCGAAGTGTTGGCAAGATTACAGAGGCTCAGAAATCTTCGAGATCCAAACACTATTAGAAAATCTGCCATACAGGCAATAAAAAACTAACTGGTTTGCGCTAGTCTTTAACATCATAATGATTTCCGTAGGCCCAGGGTATCTTGATCGGTCGGAGGTCCAAAAATAGCGCTGGGTCGAAAAAGATACGATCATCTGGGTACAAATCAAACATAATGGAGGGTATAATGTCAGTTCAAGGGGTTTCCTCTGCGGATTATGAAAAAGCCTTAAGTGTGGGCCGCCCACCTAACGTAGTAAAACTCTTCCCCAATTCCAAAGCCTTACTCGTCAGTGGAAAAGTTATAGACCGGGCGATGATCAAAAAGGGAAAGGCTATGGCAATTGCAGCGAGCGTAAGGAATTCTTTCGTGGCTTATGGCGCTCTCAGAGCAGCCCAAAGAGCTAACGCCGCAATAATAATAGAGATCGCCAAATCAGAGGGCGGGTCAAACGCCTACTGCGCAGTGAGCCTCTGGAACATGGCGAGACTGGTGGATTCGATATGCAATGAACTCGGAATAACCGTTCCTGTGGCCATACACGCAGATCACTACGGCATTAAGAGTGAAAAGGACCTGGTTATCGCCAAGACGGAAATCCCCAGCCTGTTTGACGCAGGAATAACCTCGATAGCGATTGACGCCTCTCACCTGCCGGATGCCGACAACCTGCTTGCCAACCTTGAACTTTCAAAGTTCCTTCCCCATTGGGCAGGTTATGAGACTGAAGTAGGTGAGATTAAGGGGAAAACAGGTTTGTCCACGGTAGAGGAAGCGCTGTTTCTAATAAAAGGACTCAACGCCAATGACCTTTTCCCAGACTGGATTGCTCTCAACAACGGAACAACCCATGGTTTAGAAGCGTCGGACGCTGGTATTCAGATCGATCTGACGGCCAACATCCATAAAGCGCTCGAGCCATATAACGTTTCTGGGGCGCAGCATGGAACGTCAGGCAACAGTTTTGATCGCCTGCGCTCAATAGTCGAGAAGACTCACACTACTAAAGCTAACGTTGCCACAGCTCTTCAAATGGTGTCATGGGGATTGAAAGTCAATGAATACGGAAATGCGATTCAGGATAGCGATGGCAATTTCATCAAGATTCCTGAAGCCGGCCCATCTAACGCCATGTGGGATCAGATGGTGGCATTCGCAAAAGAAAAAGGCTTGAAGGGCGGTGATTACAAGAAATTGAACCTGCCTTTTGAAAACCGACTTCTTGGACTATCGGCTATGGACAGGGAAAGAATGATCAAGGGTGTGGAAGACTTTGTTTATCTTCTTATCTCCGATGTTTTCAATGGTCATGATACGGCAGGGCTTGCCATCGAAGAGATCTTGAAGGCGAATTCCTACGACCTGGGTCCAAAAGGCCAGAGAATTGAGAACCCCTCTGACTGGACAGTTGGGAAAATTCGTGAAAAAGGCGCTACAATCGACACTGATAAGGGGCCCAAAGGAAATTTCGACGATTAGGAACATTATATACCGGCGCAGCGCCAACCAATAAGCCTGCGCCGGTTAAAAAAATCGGCTAACCGGTCGGGCAAGTCAGTTGGAAACGGCCTGACTATCCATAATTATAGTTTATCAATGACTGCCGCTTTTTCATCTATCAACCTTTTTTGTTCCTGCCTGTATTCGACAAGTTTTTTCCTCAAGTCTCCGTCAAAGCAGGCAAGCATCTCAACAGCGAACAGACCAGCGTTTTTTGCGCCGTTAGCCCCTATACCCATGCAGGCGACAGGGATCCCTCCAGGCATCTGAACCGTTGATAACAAGGAATCGATACCTCCGAGGGTAGAAGAGTCCATAGGAACCCCAATAATTGGCGTAACAGTATGGGCCGCAAGGAATCCCGCAAGATGCGCGGCCATACCAGCCCCGGCAATAATTACTTTCCAGCCCTCTGTCTCAGCGCGCTTCGCAATTTCAATCACCCTCTCAGGTGTTCTGTGAGCTGAAGCTACTGTCATACAAAACGGCACACCGAACAGACGCATTATTTCTGCGGCTTTTTTCATCTTCGGAAGGTCCGAATCACTTCCCATCAGGATTCCAACCTGAATATTTTCCATGTTAATACCACCTGGAGATCAATTAATTAGGGTCACAGGGAACTTATTGATTCAAGATAGCCTGCTATTGCTCCATCATACTGATTAGTGAGTCTGAAAACTTTGATGGCGAGCTTGAAATTGGTAGCCTCCGAGACTGATCCCCCTGTTTTTTTCATCTCTGCGATAACTTTTTGATAGTCCTTCGGATCAGTTACGACTGTTACAAAAGGATAATTTTTCGCTGCCGCTCTCAGTAAGGTTGGTCCACCTATATCAATGTTTTCTATGGCGTTGGGCAGGTCACACAGTGGGTCGGAAATGGTCTTTTCAAAGGCGTACAGATTAACCACGACCATATCAATCGGCTCAATACCATGCCTGCTCATGGCCTCCAGATGTTCAGGGTTGGAACGTATTCCGAGGATGCCCCCGTGTACTTTTGGATGCAGCGTTTTCACCCGACCGTCAAGCATTTCCGGAAATCCGGTAAATTCTGAAACTTCCTTGATTTTGACTCCTAATCCTGCGATGGTCTTTGCCGTTCCCCCAGTCGAAAGGATCTCTACTCCGAATTCCTGTAACTCTCTTGCAAATTCCCCAACCCCGTTTTTGTCTGTAACGCTTATTAATGCTCTGCTAATCCTGGGCATGTTCCACTCCTTGGTTTATAAATTTTTGTCCACGCCGTAATATCGAATTATGACTATTTATAATAGTTAGCTGGCCTGATTGTCACTTGCCGCCCGTTTTTGTGTTCCCTGTTTGTTCGAGAAGGCGTTTCGCTTCCTGGCCGATTTGTCCATCCGGGTCACTCTTGATTACGAACTCAAGTTTTTTGATCCCTTCGGTTTTAGAGCCTTCAATCAGCATCAGATCAGCCAGTTTCAAATGCGCCGCCATATACTCTGGATCAGTTTCCACAACCTGTTTGAACATGTCCAAAGCCTGCGAAAAATCCTTTTGTTCCTGATAGATCAAACCCATTCTATAAAGGGCTTCCTTGAACGAAGGATCTATTGCGACCGCTTTTTTATAATTATCCAAAGCCTTGGACAGGTCATTTTTCTCTTCATAACAAAATCCGAGATTGAACAGGGCGTTGATATTGTCTTTTTTCAGTAGCGCCGCTCTCTCGTAATTGAGAATAGCCTTGTCCGTGTCCTTCTTCAGATTGTACGCCACGCCCAGATTGTAGGCGGCTTTTTCTGGAGTAGAATAGTTTGGGTCCCCCAGACATTCCTCGAATTTTGGAATGGCCTCGTCAGGCTGACCTTTAGCCAGGTATGCGGTTCCGAGGTTGTTTTTGGCTTCTGTGAGCTTAGGATCTTTTGCGAGGGCTTTTTTATATTGTTCTATGGCTTCATTATACATCCCCTTGCGCTGATACGCCAATCCTAGCGCATGTTCGACATCAGCGTTCCCAGGGGCGAGAGTCTGCGCCGCCAGAAGTTCCTTGAGAGCTTGGGGCGTTTTTCCTTCATTTAGATAATTGATTCCAAGTTGATAATGTAGTTCTACAGTTTTTTGAAGTTTTCCCGATGTCTCGGTTTTTTGCGGTACGCATGAACCGACGCCGGTTACCAGTAAAACCAGGATTACCAATGAAGCGCGACAGGAAACGTGGGAGATTCTTAAAGACCCCAGTAATTTAAAATGATTATGCAGCATATCAATACATGAGTGACAGGGAATCGACACTATACATCGAATTCCTGGCAGGCTGAATTTGGAAAACCAAAGGCTATCTCTCTTGCTATTGAAGTCAAAAATTCGTTAATGTCGATATCCGGAGAGTAGCAAACATAGCCACGTTCCTCTACCTTGTTTACGTTTTCAAAGTCGGCTTTTTGTTTGTGGTAGAGTTCCCATCTGCCGTCCGAAGGTTCCTTGACATCTTTCATCCTTGCCACCAGCCGATCTCTGATGACATCATCCGGAGCTTCGCAATGAATCAATATAAAGCGTGCTTTAAGGCTCTTGGCCAAATTAGATACTTCCAGCCGGAGCCCTTTCTGCGCAAAGGAAGCGTCCAGTATGACGTGATGGCCTTCCTTGATTCTGGTCCTAGCTTTGTCGAACATGATTCCATACGTCCTGTCGGACGATTCTCGCGTATAGATTCCAGTCCCATAATTGTCAAGTCTATGTTCGGTCCGCTGTAAACCCAGTGATTCTTTTCTTACCACATCGGATCTGATGGTATCTATCCCGAGCCTTGTTCCAAGCCTCGAAGACAGAAAACTCTTCCCAGATCCCATCAGTCCACATGTTATCACAAGAGCGGGTTTGGGGCGGGCAGTAAAATAGGCCCTCGAAAGGTTAAAATAATCCTTAGCGATAACAGCCGATTTGAGCCTGGTCCTCTCGTCGATTTCCGGTTCATTCAAAGTGAAGCTCTGAACCTTGCCTCGAACATAGGCTCGATATGATTTATAAAATCTTAGTAGGTCGTATGATTTATTGTCGGGAGAGTCCTTCATGTATCTGGCAAGCACCCGGTCCGAAAAACCGGGGTACCCCGAAAAATCCAAATCCATAAGCAGGAACGCAAGGTCCGAAAGACAATCCGAATACCTGAACCTGTCATTAAACTCAATACAGTCTATCAACATTATCGGATCAAAGAGAACCACATGGTCCAAATGAAGATCGCCGTGACAATCGCGTATGTAGCCCTGCTTCACGCGTTCCTCCAGGAATGTGCGATTACATTTCAGGTAGTTTAAGGACTCTGTTTTAATTATTTCAAAGGTTTCGAGTGAAATCGTTCTACCAATGAAGGCCTCTGACTGCGTGAAGTTCTCCAAAACATTCTGCATGATTACTTCTGGGGCTCCAAATATTGAAATCTGAGGACCACGCGAAGATTTGGAATGATACTCCAGGATACTATCCGCCACCTTGTCAATTGTTGTGTAGTCCACAATATTTGTGGCCAGGGCATTTTTTAGTATTTTGTCGTCAGGCACGAATCGCATCAAAACCGCATATTCAATTTCCGGTCCCAGTCCTTTAAGGTTTATTCCGCACTCTGGTGATTCATTGACAGTAACGACTCCCAGGTATACGCCTCTGGAAAAACGTGAATTAAGTTCAACCTCCTGCCGGCAGAAAAATTTTCTTTTCTCGATGGTGGTAAAATCCAGAAAACCTAGCGAAATAGGTTTCTTCAGCTTGTAGACGAGCCTACCGGCGAGAAAAACTATTGAGATATGAGTCTGAACAACCCGAACCGAATCAGGACGATGAGGGTAGATTGAAGGGTCTGAAAGAGCTGCGATCAGGCGCTCAACATGTTCATTCAACAATCTCTCCTTTGATCTGAAGCCAGTTGACCACATGCCGCAAGAATATCTCGACCGCGTGATTTTCTTATTATGGTCATCAATGATTTTGACATCAGGATGTCCTGAAAGGCGGCGGTCCTTTCTGGAGTAGGGGTTTTAAAGTCAGTGGACATTTCATCATTGAAAGGAATGAGATTTACCTTGGCGCGGATGGGATTCAGAAGTTTTACAAGCCTTTTTGCTTCAGCGTCCGAATCATTCAACCCTCGTATAAGGACATACTCTATCGTGATACGATCGCGTTTTGGTAGGGGGTAATCTTTAAGCGCAGCCATCAGGCTTTCCAGGGGATAGGTGGAATTCACAGGCATTATGCTACTCCTGATTTCGTCAGTGGCGGCGTTAAGGCTTACGGCTAGCTTGGTTCTGACCCTCTTGCCCAAATCAACTATTCTTGGAACAATTCCACACGTTGAAACGGTAATTCTTCGCCATGAAATTTTTGGTCCGTTAGGATCAGTGAACATGTTTATGGCCCGGACAGTGTTTTCAAAATTTGCTAGCGGTTCCCCCATACCCATGAAAACGATATTGGTGATTGCGGAATCTGCGACCTGTCTCCTAACTTCCAGTAACTGCCCTACTATTTCACCTGCGGTAAGGTTACGGACAAATCCCATCTGGGATGTTCGGCAGATCTTGCAACCCATTGCGCAACCAACCTGGGTAGAAACACACAAGGTGTCGTGATCATCAGTCGGAATGTGAACGGACTCGATCCTTGCCCCGTCAATGAGACCAAAAAGAAATTTCGTTACGTCATCTTGAGACGTTATTTTTCCAAGAACTTCCAGTCTTCCTATCCTCGCTGTTGATGAAAGAGTTTCCCTCATCTTTAAAGAAAGATTTGTCATGCTGTCGAAGGATGACGAAAGCCCCTGGTGTATCCATCTCATGACCTGCCCCGCCCTGTAGTTCTCGTGTCCGAGTGTCCTGAAAAAAGACTGGAGTTCCTCCAGCGTCATATCGGCCAGGTCGGGGCGGGTGTCATTTGTGGCTAAGTAATCTTGGTTCAAAATATTTCTATTCCACTAAAAAAATGGCTAATTTCAAATCTGGCGCTCTCTTCAGAATCAGAGCCGTGAACTATGTTGTTTTGCTTGCTATCTGCCCAACGAGCCCGAATGGTGCCGGCTTCTGCCTCGGCAGGGTCTGTGGCGCCCATTATCTCGCGATTCCGTTTTATGACATCATCTCCTTCCAGGACCATTAGCACTACAGGTCCAGATGTCATGAAATCAACGAGATCAGCGAAAAAAGGCCGCTCTTTGTGAACATAATAAAAGCTTTCCGCTTCCGCTTTACTGAGCCATTTCATTTTCATCGCTGCGAGTCGGAAACCCGCTGATTCGAAAACGCAGATCACATCACCCGTAAGTTTCTTGGATACTCCGTCAGGTTTGATTATCGACAGTGTCTTTTGCATTTGCGATTCCTCTTCCAGATCGAAATTTTATCTAAAATTTAAATCTAACACAGTTGTGTTTCCAGAATGAATAAGATAATTGTTTTGACCACATCAAAGATTGCGAGACAAGTTAATGAACCCTAAAGGATGTTTAATATTTTGCTTGGCGCTTCTTGTGTCCACCACATCACTGGCTGACGCCGAAAATGACGTCAAACTTCCCAAACCAAGTTTCACAGGAAAGATGTCGGTTGAAACTTCAATGACGAAGAAGAAATCAGTACGTCATTTCGCCGCCGATCCTTTAACGCTGGAACAGGTGTCTCAGTTACTCTGGGCGGCTAATGGCGTTTTGCCAGTGGACGCTATCAGCGGCGCCACCATCAAGACGATACCTTCAGCAGGGGGTATATATCCTCTCGAGATATTTCTTCTTACCGGTGACAAATCGGTTAAAGGACTGCCTGCGGGTGTTTTTCATTACAACACCATGAATAACTCACTTTTGATGATCTCATCGGGAGACGCCAGAATGGCGCTTGCTCAGGCCGCTCTGTCTCAAATATGGATGGCTTCGGCCCCTGTGACAATAGTAATAGCAGGGGCGTTCGGAAAGTCGACGGCCAAGTACGGCCAGAGAGGAATCCAATACACATTTATGGAATCAGGCGCTGCAAATCAGAACCTGTATCTTCAGGCGGAGGCCATTGGGCTACGTGTAGGAACGGTAGGGGCGTTCGATGAAAATTCCGTGTCATCAGCGATAAAAATGCCAGCGGGTATAACGCCTCTGCTCCTCGTCCCAGTTGGAAAATAATAGCCATTCCTAAAATCATT
>FUWD013416223.1_pt4 | contig 16305 bp, 15 predicted proteins | sample 1063281 | NCBI WGS metagenome assembly FUWD01 (sample SAMEA79048168, study PRJEB19326) | metagenome | biome: marine | reverse complement strand
TTTGTTCTCCCGGTAAAAGTGTAAACGTTTTATTAGGTTCGATAAGGGGTTTTAACAATGTATCAGTTAAAATTAAATCTTTTCTTGGAATGGTGTAACTCACAAAAATGTCTTGATTGTAATTTCCGTTATTGTTTATTGAAAAATTAAAGTCTTTGGTATTCTCATCGTTTTTAAAATAGAAATTGGTGTTGTTTTTTATATCGATACTCCAGGCTACCTTTTTTGTAGTGGTTAGTGTAAAAAAATTATTTCCTATTTGTTGTCCGTCTTCACTAATAATAAATGTATTAACAATAATTTCTGTATTTCCATTAACTAACTTAGTTGGTAAAATAATGATGGGAACAAATACCGTGTCTTTTGGCTTTGCTATATGTATTTTATTTTTAGAACCAATTCTTTTCCAACCACCAGGGAATATTGCATCAACTGAAAAATTTAAAGGAATATCTGCATGATTTATTACTTTTAAAACATTTGAAATAATTTGTCCTTTTTTTAATTCTTCTGTTGGTTTTGAGAATTTTGTAGAAACTTGTCCATATCTTATAAAAGGAATCGTGTCAAGATTTTTTGATGTGGTATTATTTTGTGAAACTCCTTTTTTGGAAACAACTAAGAAGGCAAGAACAACCAGCCAAGTAAAAAATTTTAAAAAAGATATAGCTGGTTTCAAAAGATTTAAATATTTTCTTCTAACCTAAACCGAATATTAAGATTATAAATTCCAGGATTAAACCTTGCACCCGGTCTTAATCTTATGTCTACATCAAAATTAAATTCATCATAGTTAGTTAAATAACTTCCAGGGCCATTCACATTTAAAGTACAACTTCCAGCGTTGGTAATAGGTAACATGTCACTTATGATATTTAAAATATCATTGGCATCGTTAAAATTTCTGAAGGTATTATCTGCAGGTGAGGTAGAGCAACTATTTCTTATTCTTACCTGGAGTAGATCAATAGTAGGGTTTGCTCCAGCACCATTGCCATAGTTAGTAATTTCTTCCCATTCATCAATTGGTGTTCCTGCTCCAGAATTGTTTTCTATAAACATTTTTAAATTCCAAGAACATAATGGATCTACAATGGTTTTATCTTCTACTTTAACTCGGATTCTAGTTACACTGTTAATGGTAATACCACCAATATATTTTGTAGTATCATCAAATACAACAATTTGATTTACAGAACTGTTAGGAACAATAGACACCAGTCCACAATGAACTTGTGCTGTAATACAATTACAACACAATACAAACATTAAAGAAATTAATTTTTAACCATACTCCCACAGAATGCTTAAAAAAGGATGTAACCCTGGAGAGTTACATCCTAATCATTAAATTTAGATTTAGAAATTTATTGGTCTTCTAATAGAACATACTGAACATACATTGTATATACACCAGGCTCTGCATAATTTCCAGGATTGTTACTAGTTACAATATCTTGAGCTGTACCACCATCTGCATTATGTGCATTTGGGAAAATTGCTGGCAATCCTGGCAAAATTCTGTAATCCATAGCATAGTAATAATCTGATGTAGTTCCCGTTTGTGTCATATACGATCCTCCAGGCATAAAGTCTCCACTAGTACCTGCTCCTTTATGTCCTGCGATATACTTATCTGTTTGTTCAGGAGGTGAAATACCTCCATTAGAATTGGTAAATAAACTGTTAGCAGAACTAGGTGAGATGTTTACAGAGTTTGCAGAGAAGGCTGCACTGTAGTCTGTATTTACAGTCCCCGCGGTAACAGCATTAGCATCACCACTATTAGGTTGTGATTGTCTTAGCTCCAATAAACTCAATGGTAATTTATCAATGGCATTATCATTGTTACCACCATAATCTATCTGTTGATCCCAAAATCCGGGAAGAGTAGCACCAGATGATCTACCAACAGCATATAAATCCCAACTTACTGTTGAGCTTACTTTTAAAATAGTAGCAGCATAGTTAGTAATACCAGCATAGTACTCGTTGATGTCATCGAATACAAATTCCAACTGATTAGCAGTGGTCATGTCTAGTTGCAACACTGGTTGTAAATCCATGGTTACAGTGACATCTTTTTCGTCAATTAACTGCGCATTAGCAGTTCCAAATACACCTGCTATCATTAGCAGCGTTAACATTAATTTTGATAATTTTCTCATAATAAAGGGGTTTAAATTTGTGGGGGTTTTTATAAATATTAAAGTTTAATTAATTTCAAATTCTAATTTTGCAGCTTGTATTTCCTCAGAGCTTTCGTAATCTAATACTCCAACAGCCAGGTACTTTCCTTTTTGGAGTGTTTGGGGTAAATTAAAAATAAAATCTCTAGTTAAATCAGGTACTATTGTAAAATTCTTCACTCTTAGTCTTTGCTGCTCACCTGTGTCTAAGTTTGTTAGGTCTATGTAGGAGGTGCAATAGGCAATACCATCTCCTTGGTTTTGAACTTCTATCAGTAATTTATTGACAGTCTCATTTTCTAAAAATTTAAATTCTTTAAATTCTATATTGTTGGTTAATACATTTGGTGGGTTTTGGTAAGCAAATATGCCAAAAGCAAATGTAGGAACAATACCAAATGCTACAGTGTTTCCGTCTTTTCTCGTATTTACTAGATTACTTCTAGGAGCCTCTTGTTCTATCATGAGAATAGACCAGGCAGCTTTTCTACCATTATCATCGCTAGGAACACTAACTGTTACTTTTACTTTTTTGGTCTTAAAAGGTTCTAATTCAATAAAAGTTGGTGAAATATTCATCCATTTAGATAATGAATATTTACCTTCTCCTGGAGGTAAAAAGCTACTTTTACCTTTTCCATTCATGTCAAAATCGTAAACATTAACATTAAAGCTTTTAGCAGTAGATGTTGTGTTTTTAACGGTAATATCGTAGGTTTTTATTTGACCTTGCTCTTGAGTAAAATGAAAGTGAGATGGTGATACAGAAACACCAAGTGATTTTGGGTCTTTGTTTTTGGTGTCTTTTTTTTGAGCATCAATGGTATAAAATATTGATATAAAAAATGACAACGCTATCGAAAGATAAAGTTTAGTCTTAGGGGACATTAAATTTATTTTTTTTCAAATATAAGTTAAAAAAATTGTGACTTACAAAAAAAAGTAAATAAAAATTTCATTTAATATCATTAATTTAGCAGTAAATCCAAGAACTAATGAATCTAAATAATCCTATTTATTACATTAGAGGTATTAGTAATGCTAGAGCTAGTAAACTTACATCAGAAATAGGGTTAAGAACTATAAATGATCTCCTCCACTTTTTTCCATACAGATACATAGATAGAACAAAATTTTATAAAATTAATGAGCTAGTTAATAATACCTCAGAGGTTCAAATAATTGGAGTTATTACCGAAGTTAAAACAGTTAAACAAAAGACAGGGACAAGATTAATTGCTAGATTTCAAGATGAAACAGGTTTCATAGAATTAGTATGGTTTAAAGGACATAAGTGGATCAAAGATTCCTTAAAAATAAATACTCAATATGTTATTTATGGAAAATTAAATCACTTTAAAGGAATGTTTTCCATAGTTCATCCAGAAATGGATATTTTAAATGATTATAAGGCTAAGCTTCAAACCAAATTGCAACCCATTTACTCTTCAACAGACAAATTAGTAAATAGTGGAGTAAGTAATAAAGTGTTTAGGGGTTATATTCAAGAACTTCTTCAACAAATATTTGAAAAAATTGAAGAAAGTTTGTCTTCCGAGTTAATTTCTGCTCATAAACTAATAGGAAAAAAAGAAGCGTTGCTTAATATTCATTTTCCAACATCTCCTGAAATGTTAGAAAAAGCTCAATACCGTTTAAAATTTGAAGAATTATTTTTCATACAATTACAGCTAATCAGAAAAAAAATCATTAGAAAAAATAAAATTAAAGGCTATGTTTTTGCAAAAGTTGGTGATTCTTTTAACGAATTTTACAGCAAGTATTTACCTTTTAATCTTACCAATGCACAGAAAAAAGTACTTAAAGAAGTTAGAAACGATGTAGCTTCTAACGCCCATATGAATCGCCTGTTACAAGGAGATGTTGGTTCAGGAAAAACAATTGTTGCTTTACTGGCAATGTTATTGGCAATAGACAATGGTTTTCAAGCTTCAATTATTGCGCCTACAGAGATTTTAGCAACTCAACACTATTATGCGATAAATGATTTATTGAAAAAAATGAATATTTCTGTAGATTTATTAACAGGCTCTACTAAAGTAAAGAAAAGAAGAGAAATTCATGAAAATTTAGAAAATGGTCAACTTCATATTTTAATTGGTACACACGCAATTTTAGAGGAAAAGGTGTCCTTTAAAAATTTAGGAATAGCAATTATTGATGAACAACACAGGTTTGGAGTTGCTCAACGCTCAAAAATGTGGAAAAAAAATAAACTTCCACCACACATTTTAGTGATGACTGCGACACCTATTCCAAGAACACTGGCTATGAGCGTTTACGGGGATTTAGATATTTCTGTAATAGATGAGTTGCCCCCAGGTAGAAAGGAGGTACAAACAGTTCATAGATTTGATAAAAATAGATTAGCTGTTTTCAATTTTATGAAAAAAGAGATTGAGAAAGGTAGGCAAGTCTATGTTGTATATCCACTAATTCAAGAGTCTCAAGCTATGGATTATAAAGACTTAATGGATGGTTTTGAAAGTATTTCAAGAGAATTTCCGATACCCAAATATCAAATTAGCATTGTTCACGGCAAAATGAAAGCTCCAGACAAAGAATATGAAATGCAACGCTTTGTTAAAGGTGAAACTCAGATTATGGTTGCTACTACTGTTATAGAAGTAGGAGTAAATGTGCCAAATGCAAGTATTATGGTTATTGAGAGTGCAGAGCGTTTTGGTTTGAGTCAGTTGCATCAATTAAGAGGTAGGGTAGGAAGAGGGGCAGATCAGAGTTATTGTGTCTTATTATCTAGCTTTAAATTATCTGCAGAAGCAAAAACAAGATTAAAAACAATGGTAGAAACTTCAGATGGTTTTAAAATTGCCGAAGTAGATTTGAAGTTACGTGGCCCCGGAAATATGATGGGTACCCAGCAGAGTGGTGTTCTAAATCTTAGAATAGCAGATGTTGTTAAAGATTCACCAATTCTTTACAACGCTAGAAATGCTGCAATAGATCTTTTAAAAGAAGATTCAAACCTTCTAAAACCGGAAAACAATCAAATTCATAAAACATTTGCTGAAATTTCTAAAACCTCTGGAGCTTGGTCTAACATCAGTTAGAATACCAAGTAGGATTATTCTTTAAAACCTTCCTAAATATTGGGCAATTTTTATGATGTGCTCCTTCTAAATACCCGGTACTCATTAAAAACTCTCCTGTAATTTCTCCACCGGTAAATTTAAATTTCTTTTTAAACAATTTTACCCATTGATCTTTAGTTTTTGGATGATGATGATCTAACCACAATTGAAAGGATCCCATTTCTTGTTTAATTTTCATGATAACAGAGGCATTGTGAATAGCAGCATTTATTTTTAGTTTATTTCTAATGATTCCAGCATTATTTAAAAGACGATTTATATCTGTTTGATTATAGTTAGCAACCGATTTGATATCGAAATTTGAATAAGCTGTTCTAAAGTTTTCTTGTTTTTTTAAAATAATATCCCAAGACAAACCAGCTTGATTAATCTCTAAGATTAATCTTCCAAATAGCTCATTATCTGAATGTATAGGAAAACCATATTGGGTATCATGATACAACTTGTGAATATTGTCTTCTTTTTGATTGTAAGCGAAATTACAGTATGAATTAGATGTTTCCATAAGGAGATGATACTTGTGATTTTATATAGATTGAAACATGATATAAATGAATTAATTTGTGAGTATGTGAATACTATATCCATACATATTGTAAATTTAAAAAAAACTTCTATTTAAGACTTTAATTTATTTAAATTTGCAGTTAAATCTTAAAAGTTAGATGAAGATATCATATAATTGGTTGAAACAATTTTTACAAGTTAATTGGGAGATCAATAAAACAAGTGAATTGCTCACAGATCTTGGATTAGAAGTTGAAGGTGTTGAAACTATTGAGTCTATAAAAGGGAGTCTTGAGGGTATTGTAATTGGTGAGGTTTTATCATGTGTGCAACACCCTAATGCAGACCGTTTAAAAATAACTACTGTAGATTTGGGGTTAGAGATTCCTGTACAAATTATTTGTGGTGCACCTAACGTTGCGTCTGGACAAAAAGTACCGGTTGCAACCATTGGAACCACTCTATATGATGATAAAGGAACTGCTTTTAAAATTAAGAAAGGAAAAATAAGAGGAGAGGAGAGTCATGGAATGATTTGTGCCGAAGATGAACTAGGTTTAGGAACCAGTCATGAAGGTATTATGGTTCTTGATAAGAAGTTGAAACCAGGTACACCCGCTGCAGAAGTTTTTGATATAGAGATAGATCATGTTTTTGAAATTGGCTTAACTCCAAACAGAGCTGATGCAATGAGTCATTATGGAGTAGCAAGAGATTTTCGTGCAGGACTTATACAACATGGTATTAATTTAGAATTGATAACACCCTCTGTTAGTGATTTTCATGTAGATGAGAGAAGACTTCGTTTTGATATAGAAGTAGAGAATAAAGATTTAGCACAACGGTATTGTGGAATATCTATAGTAGATATTGAAGTTAAAGATTCTCCAGAATGGATTCAAAACAAGCTAAAAGCCATAGGGATTTTACCTAAAAATAATGTGGTAGATATCACTAATTATGTATTACACGAGTTGGGGCAACCTTTACATGCTTTTGATGCAAATAAGATTAAAGGAAATAAAGTTCTAGTAAAAACATTAAAATCTGGAACAAAATTCACAACGTTAGATTCAATAGAAAGAGAGTTACACGCAGAAGACATTATGATTTGTGATGGAGAATCTAATCCAATGTGTATTGCAGGAGTTTTTGGAGGAGAGAAGTCAGGTGTTACAGACAAAACAACTTCAATTTTTTTAGAAAGCGCTTATTTTAATCCAGTTGCTATCCGTAAAACAGCAAAAAGACACGCTTTAAATACAGATGCATCTTTCCGATTTGAAAGAGGTATAGATATTAATTTTACAAAGTATGCATTAAAAAGAGCTGCTCTACTAATAAAGGAATATGCTAATGGAAAAATTGCATCAGATGTGATGGATTTTTATCCTGAAAAAATTGAAGATTTTCAGGTGTTTCTTTCTTACGAGAACGCTTTTCGTTTAATTGGTCAAGAAATAGATAAAGAAACTATAAAAAATATTTTAGCTTCTTTAGAAATAAAAATTATTAGTGAAACGGAGGGAGGCCTTGGTCTTACCATTCCTTCCTACAGGGTGGATGTTCAAAGAGAAGCAGATATTATTGAAGAAATTCTTAGAGTTTATGGTTACAATAATATTAAGTTTTCTCATAAATTAAATTCTTCAATCTCCTTTAATACAAATAAAGAGGTAACATTAGAAAACAGTATTGCTAATCAATTAACCAATTTAGGTTTTAATGAAACAATGGCAAATTCTCTTACCAAAGAGGAGTATATTACTTTTTCAGAAAATCTAAAATCAGAGTTCAATGTAACCATGCTAAATCCGCTGAGTAATGAACTAAAAGTAACTGAGACAGTCCTTACTTTTTAGTGGTTTAGAATCTATTTCTTATAATATTAATAGAAAAAACAGTTCATTAAAATTATATGAATTTGGGAAAACCTATCACAAATATGAGAAAGGATATCAAGAAGATAAACATCTTACCCTATTTGTTTCTGGAGCTAAAACAAAGGATAGTTGGACTCATGTATCCAAGAACTCAGATTTCTTTTATTTAAAAGGAATAGTAATGTCTATTTTAGAGAGAATAGGAGTAACAAATCTAAAAACTAGCCCAGTTAAATCTGATCTATTTTCTGAAGGAATAGCATTTAGTTTAGGTAAAAATAAGTTGGTAGAATTTGGTGTTATCAATAAAAGAGTTTTAAAAGAATTTGGAATTAAACAAGAAGTATTATTTGCAGACTTTGATTGGAAATCATTAAATGAAATTTCAGGGAAAAAGAAAATAAAAGTTTCTTCATTACTAAAATTCCCCTCGGTAAAAAGAGATTTAGCCTTGTTAATTGATGAAAAAGTAACCTTTAAAGAAATATATAATCTTTCATTTCAAGTAGAAAGAAATTTACTAAAAGATGTAGGGTTATTTGATGTGTATCAGGGAGATAAGCTTCCTGAAGGAAAAAAATCTTATGCCGTGAGTTTTGTTCTTCAAGACAGTAATAAGACGCTTAAGGATACCCAAATTGATAAAATTATGCAAAAATTACAACAGTCATTTGAAAAAAATTTAGAGGCTGTTTTAAGATAATAATAAGCTCCTTTTGGGGCTTTTTTTAACTAGATATGTACAAATTATTCATTCGTCGATTTCTTTTTTTATTTGACCCAGAAAAAATACACTATGCTACTTTTTCGTTAATTCGTTTTTTTTGTAAAGTTCCTTTTTTCTCTGCAATCTTTAGAGCGATGTATCTTATTGAAGATAAACGTCTAGAAAGAAATTTATTTGGTATTACATTTAAAAATCCTGTTGGATTGGCTGCTGGTTTTGATAAGAATGCTGTGTTGTATAATGAATTGGCAAACTTTGGCTTTGGTTTTATAGAAATTGGAACGGTAACCCCAATAGGTCAGGAAGGAAACCCTAAAAAGAGATTATTTAGATTAAAAGATGACCAGGGGATTATTAACAGAATGGGCTTTAATAACGATGGCTTAGAAACTGCGATTGAGCAATTAAAGAAAAACAAAGGAAAGCTCGTTATTGGAGGTAATATTGGTAAAAATACTCAAACATCTCCACAAAATTACACCAATGACTATGAAGAATGTTTTAAAGGACTTCACCCTTATGTAGATTATTTTGTATTAAACGTAAGTTGTCCAAATGTAGGAAGTCATGAGAAGTTAAATGATAAAGAATACTTGCTAGAATTAATTTCAGCTATTCAAAATCTAAATTTGTTAGAACCTACTCAAAAACCAATCTTATTAAAAATTGCTCCAGACTTAAATAACAATCAACTAGATGAAATTATTGAAATAGTTGCAGAAACAAAGATAGATGGTATCATAGCTTCTAACACATCTACTTCCAGAAGCGGGTTAAAAGCTTCAAAAAAACAATTGCAAGAAATTGGAAATGGTGGACTTAGTGGTTTACCAATAAAAGAGAAAAGTACAAGAGTAATTAAATATTTGAAAGATACTTCCAATAAAGCATTCCCTATTATTGGAGTAGGGGGTATTCATTCTGCCAAAGATGCACTTGAAAAAATAGAAGCTGGTGCAGATTTAGTTCAAATATATACGGGTTTTATTTATGAAGGACCGGGGTTAATCAAACAGATAAACAAAGCATTATTAAAGTGATTTTTAAACAGTAAAAATGGACATATTAATTTCATTTGTATTGGCTGTTTCCTTATTGGCAATATCTCCTGGCCCTGACAATATTTTTGTTTTAATGCAAAGTGTTGTTCATGGTAAAAAATATGGTATATCTACTATAGCTGGCTTAATGAGTGGTTGTTTGGTTCATACAACATTTGTGGCTTTTGGTGTTTCTACCATTATTAAAGAAAACAATACTATTTTTTTAGTTATAAAACTTCTAGGAGCAATTTATTTATGTTTTTTGTCCTATAAGGTGTTTAAAAGTGATGCTAGCATTACAATGACAACTCAAAACATTCAAAAAAAAACACCTTTTAAATTGTTTAAAATGGGATTTATGATGAATGTATTAAATCCCAAAGTAACTATTTTTTTTCTTGCTTTATTTCCTGGGTTCTTGTTTTCAAATGAACTTTCAACGGTAGTTCAATTTTATGTTTTAGGAGCGGTGTTTATTTTAGTTTCATTTATTATTTTTTCTATCATAGCCTTATTAGGAGGTTCCATCTCAGAGAGAATTCAACAGAATAAACAGATAGGGATTTGGTTAAAATGGATGCAAATTATTGTTTTTATTGGAATTGCACTTTTTATCTTGATTTAAGATTAATAAGCGATAAATTGTATCTTTGATTTGTGATGAACAAAGTAAAAATAATTGAATGTCCTAGAGATGCCATGCAGGGCATCAAGAGCCACTTTATTTCTACAGAAGCAAAAGCAAATTATATTAATTCCTTATTAAAAGTTGGTTTTGATACCATAGATTTTGGCAGCTTTGTATCCCCCAAAGCAATTCCACAGATGCGAGACACTGCAGCTGTGCTGGCTCGTTTAGATTTATCACAAACAACAAGTAAATTACTTGCCATTGTTGCAAATGTTCGTGGCGCAAATGATGCAGCTCAGTTTGAAGAAATAGACTATTTAGGATATCCTTTTTCTATTTCTGAGAATTTCCAAATGCGAAATACACATAAAACTATTAGTCAGTCTATAGAAACATTACAAGAAATTTTATCCATCGCAACTAGATCTAATAAAGAAGTGGTAGCCTATTTATCTATGGGTTTTGGAAACCCTTATGGAGATCCTTGGAATGTTGAGATAGTTTCTGAATGGACAGAAAAGCTTTCTGGCATGGGAGTGAAAATTTTATCATTGTCAGATACTATTGGAAGTTCTACTCCAGCTGTAATTTCACATTTATTTTCAAATTTAATTCCTACCTATCCAGCTATTGAATTTGGAGCACATTTACATACCTCACCAAGTTTATGGCATGAAAAAGTACATGCAGCTTTTCATGCAGGTTGTAAACGTTTTGACGGAGCTATTAAAGGGTATGGTGGATGTCCTATGGCAAAAGACGAATTAACGGGAAACATGCCAACTGAAAAGCTTATCTCTTATTTTACAGAACAGAAAATGGTTACTGGAATTAAACCAATGAGTTTTGAGAGTGCTTATAATCAGGCTTTAAAAATATTTTAATTTAACGATACTATTTTAATGAAAAGATTAAAAATATTCACATTATTACTCTCACTATTTTTGGGATCATGTACTGTAGACGATAATAAAATATCTTTTACTTTATTACAGCTTAACGATGTTTATGAAATATCTTCTATACAGGGAGGAAACTTTGGAGGAATGGCAAGGGTAGAAACCATTCACAAAGAATTATTAAAAGAAAATGAGAATACAATGCTAGTAATGGCAGGTGATTTTCTAAATCCATCATTGTTAGGAGGAATGAAACTAAATGGTGAGAAAATTCGTGGCAAACAAATGATTGAGGTAATGAATGCTATGAATTTTGATGTGGTAGCTTTTGGAAATCATGAATTTGACATTCCTAAAAAAGATCTTCAAAACAGAATAAATGAAAGTAGTTTTCCATGGATTTCTTCTAATATATTTCTTAAAAACTCAGATACTATAAAACGATTTTATCAGTTGACTGATGGAATAAGTAGAGGTATTAAAGGATCATTTATTAAAGAGATTTCAGATGCTGATGGTACAAATATTAAAATAGGTTTTATTAGTGTTTGTATTCCATCTAACCCAAAAGAGTATGTAGTATATAAAGATATGTTTAGTTCTATTCAAAAAGAATATGAACTTATTAAAGAGGAGGTAGATGTTGTTGTAGGGCTTACTCACGTTAAAATAGAACATGATAGAGAAATTGCTAGATTATTACCCAATATTCCAATGATTATGGGAGGTCATGAACATGATCATAAAAATGAAATGATTGGTAATGTAAAGATTACTAAAGCAGATGCTAATGCTAAAACCGCTTATATTCATTCTATAAATTTTAATAAAAAGACCAAAGAAACCTCCATTTCTTCATTATTAAAAACAATAGATACTACTATTGTAGAAGACAAAAAAGTAAAGTTAGTAGTAGATAAATGGTTGGAAGTCATGAATTCTCAAATATCAAAAATTGTAGAAAACCCATATGAAATCATTTACCATAGTAACATTCCTTTAGATGGAAGAGATATTCCAATTAGATCCAAACAAACGAACCTTGGACAATTAATAGCGGCGTCCATGTCATATTCATACAATAATGAAGTAGATTGTTCTATAGTGAACGGTGGTTCTATTAGAATTGATGACCAATTAGTAGGAGATATTAATAGTGTAGATGCTTTTAGAGTATTGCCTTTTGGAGGGGCAGTTTTAAAGGTGAAAATGAAAGGAAGTTTATTGAATAAAGTTTTAGAGTATGGTAACAATGCCGCTGGTTCTGGTGCTTATTTACAACGCAGTTCTATTGAAATGAATGATACTTTATTTACTATTGATAACAGCACTATCAATCCATCAAAAATATATACAATTGCCATTAGTGATTATCTAATGAAAGGATTTGACATCCCTTTTTTAACTCCTAATCATCCAGATGTAATCTCTGTTTATTATCCGGTATCCACCGATATCTCTTATGATATTAGAAAATCAATGATTCTATATTTTAAATCCCTTTAAATTATTTAAATTTAATCTAAATAAACTTTGCAAAATTGTTTTTCTGTTTTATATTTGCAAAATAAATGAATTATTATTTTTATTAAATCTAAATAAAATGAAAAAACTATCTCTTATTTTAACAATTACATCTTTATTTTTCTATGTCTTGTGATCCTGATAAAGATCCAATAGACACTCCAGATCCAACAGTAGCACCAAGTACATACAATTTTACTAGAAGTGGAACTACAACAGTAAGCTATAGCGGGCAAACTACAAGAATTGCAATGGGACAAGAATTTATATCAGCATTAAAAGATGAAACTAAAACGGAAGCGCAGTTAGATGCTATGTTTAATCATCAAGCTGGAGGTACAGATTTTTCTGATGCTACTTTAAATGCCTCTTCAAAAAATATTCGAAGTAAAACAGCTGCATCAACAGATTTATTCTCTGCAAACACAACAGATGCCACAGCGATTAAAAACCAATTTGATGGTTGGATAGCTGAGCAAGTAAGTGTTGTATTTCCTAGTTGGTCTGAAGATGCTTCAGAAGGAGTGGCTGGTAAAATTCAAGAAGCTGGTGGAGGATCTACTAGATATGTAAACGGTAAAGGGTTAGAATTAAATCAAAGCAATTAATAAAGGATTAATAGGTGGTTTGATGGTAGATCAGATGTTAAATAATTATTTGGGGACTGCTGTTTTAGATGCAGGTACTAATACTGCAGATAACGATGCTGAAACACTAGCTGATGGTAAAAACTATACCACTATGGAGCATAAATGGGATGAAGGATTTGGGTATCTATACGGTGCTGATGATCAAGAAAACCCTACTCTTGGAGCCGATAGTTTTTTAAACAAATATTTAGCTAGAGTAGAAGGTGATACAGATTTTCAGGGAATATCAGCTACTATCTATGACGCCTTTAAATTAGGAAGAGCAGCTATTGTAAATAAAGATTATTTAACTAGAGATGCTCAAGTAGACATTATTAGAGAATATGTTTCTAAAATAATTGCTATTAGAGCAGTTTATTATCTACAACAAGGTAAAGCTAATTTAGGTACAGATTGGGCTTCTGCTTTTCATGATTTATCTGAAGGGTTTGGTTTTATTTATAGTTTGCAATTTACAAGAAAACCAGCTACAAACGCCGCATACTTTAGTACTTCAGAGGTAAACGGTTTTATTTCAACGTTAACAACAGGAAATGGATTTTGGGATATAACAGCTGATCAATTAGATACGATGTCTGAGACCATAGCTACTAGATTTGGTTTTACAGTTTCTCAAGCTGGAAGCTAATAAATATTTTAAATAAAAGTGACTATTTATTAGTCACTTTTATTTATTTTTGTCTTTTTATTTAGAATAAATAAATATAATATGTTTAAAAAGTTATTCCCTTTATTTTCCTTTCCATACTTATCTATGCGTGTTCTTCAAATGAGGGAGAAGACGAGCCAATAATTATTGCTGATGATTTTGATCGTGGACAAATGCTAACCAATTTAGTAGATAATATCATAATTCCTTCTTATGAAGGTTTTGCCAATGAGATGTCTTCAATGACTAATGCTGGTCTAGCATTTACAAATAATCCAACTCTTAGTTCACTTCAAGAATTCAGATCTTCATGGTTAAGTGCTTACAAAAAATGGCAATATGTAGAGATGTTCAATATTGGCAAAGCAGAGGAGTTACAGTATACTTATTATATGAATGTGTACCCCTTAACTGTAGAGGATGTTCAAAACAATATTGCTAACGGTGGATATGATTTGAATAGTGTAAATAACCAAGATGCTCAGGGTTTTCCTGCCCTAGATTATTTGTTACATGGTCTATCGGATAATGAAACCGAGTTAGTAAATATATTCACCTCTGGACCCAATGCAGAAGGCCATAAAAATTATGTGAATGCTATTTTAAATCAAATGAATAGTTTAACCAATCAAGTGTTAAATGATTGGAAAGGTTCTTTTAAAAATACGTTTATAAACAGAGGTGGTAATACTGCAACCAGTTCTTTAAATACATTAGTAAATGATTTTATATTTTATTATGAAAAGGGGTTAAGGGCAAATAAATTTGGTATTCCTGCCGGAGTATTTTCTGCAAATCCGTTACCAGAAAAAGTAGAAGCCTTTTACAATAAAAATATTTCTAAAGAGTTGGCTCTAGATGCCTTACAGGCCGTTGAAGACTTTTTTAATGGTAAACATTATAATGGATCTTTAACAGGAGAAAGTTTTAAGTCTTATCTGCAATATCTAGATAGAAACGATATTTACGTAAGCACAACAGACCAATTTAATAGTGCTAGGATAGAAATTAATAATTTATCAAATAACTTTTCTAATCAGATAAATACAGATAATACTAAAATGACAAAAGCCTACGATGAATTACAAAAGGCAGTAGTTCTTTTAAAAGTAGATATGCTTCAAGCATTTAGCATTAATATAGATTACGTAGATGCAGATGGGGATTAATTAATAAAATTAAAAAGTAAGCCTGAAAAGCATTTATATATGTTTTTCAGGTTTTTTTATAAAATAATGATAAAAACATATTTTAATAAACATACAGACGCTAAACCATTATCTGTTTTTCGCGTCTTTTTTGGTTGTATGATGTTTATTAGCATGGTTCGTTTTTGGTCTAATGGTTGGATAGATAAACTATATATTAAACCTACTTTTTTTTTTTCATATAGTGGTTTTGAGTGGGTGAAACCACTAGGAACTTTCACTTATGTTATTTTTATAATTTGTGCTGTATCCTCTTTGCTAGTTGCTGTTGGGTATAAATACAGGCTAGCAATTATTGTCTTTTTTCTTTCTTTTACTTATATAGAATTGATGGATAAAACTACCTATCTAAACCATTATTATTTTATAACTGTTCTAAGTTTTTTATTAATTTTTCTTCCAGCAAATGCACGTTTTTCAGTTGATGCATTTCTTAGAAAAAAACAATACAATGAAGTCCCAAGATGGACTCTAGACAGCCTTAAATTGCTAGTTGCAATCGTTTATTTTTATGCTGGGTTGGCTAAGTTAAATACTGATTGGCTGTTTAGAGCCATGCCATTAAAAATATGGTTGCCCTCTAAATATAATTTACCTGTTATTGGAAGTAACCTAATGCAGCAAGATTGGTTTTATTATGCCATGAGTTGGGGGGGTGCTATTTATGATCTGACGATTCCGTTTTTATTAATTTATAGAAAGACCCGATTGTTGGCATTTTTACTTGTTTTGTTCTTCCATATTTTTACTCGAGTTTTATTCCCTATTGGAATGTTTCCTTACATCATGATTGTGAGTTCTTTACTATTTTTTGATGCATCCATTCACACAAAAATTATGTATTGGATTAAAAAAGTAACATGTATAACAGCTACCAAACTTGAGGAAGTAAAAAAATATCAGTACCCAAATTCAGTAAAAAAAATTACTACCAGTGTTGTTGTGATCTTTTTTATGGTCCAATTGTTATTTCCGTGGAGGTACTTATTGTATCCTGGAGAATTGTTTTGGACAGAAGAAGGGTATCGCTTCTCATGGAGAGTTATGCTCATGGAAAAAGCAGGTGCTGCAAACTTTAAAATAGTAGACAGTCTCTCTAACACCTCTTTTTATGTTGATAATACAGATTTTTTGACTTCATTTCAAGAAAAACAAATGAGTTTTCAACCAGATTTCATTCTAGAATATGCACATTATCTAGGAGATCATTTTGCAAGTCAAGGACATCAAAATATTCAAGTCTATGTAGATAGTTATGTAG
>FUWD013185259.1_pt1 | contig 16308 bp, 18 predicted proteins | sample 1063281 | NCBI WGS metagenome assembly FUWD01 (sample SAMEA79048168, study PRJEB19326) | metagenome | biome: marine | reverse complement strand
TTCGTTTTGTTCGGTGTTCATACTCGTGGGAAACCCACTCATTCTCTATCTCCTCTTCCGATTGTTCCGCTTCACCAGGAAAAACAGTTTCCTTGCTGGGGTCACCGCGGCGCAGGTCAGCGAATTCGGGTTTATCCTGGTTTTTATGGGACAATCGCTCGGCCACGTGAAGGGGGACATCCTTCCCATATTCACCTTCGTCGCGCTGGTAACCATCTTCTGCTCCTCATACATGATCACGTACAGCGATCGATTATTCCTTTTGTTCCAGCCGTTCCTGAAGCTGTTCGGACGGGACCGATATGCCCAGAGGGAGCGTGCGACGGAGTCGTTCGATGTCTTTATATTCGGATATCACCGCATGGGTTGGAAGATCGGGGAATCGCTGCGGGAGAAAGGGGTACGGTACGCGGTTGTCGATTTCGATTGCGGAACCGTTGACCGATTGAAGCAGAAGGGAATTCCGGCTTTCTTCGGCGATGTCTCGGATGTCGAATTTTTGGAGATGCTTCCGCTCGCGGACTGTCGGATGATCATTTCCACGTTCCCGGATCCAGACGACCAGCGGACCTATATTTCCTACGTCCGTAGCCTCGGTTCCAAAGCGTATATCGTCGCGACGCTGGATCATTCGGAACATATGGACGAACTCTATGGCGAGGGAGCGGATTATGTGTTGATGCCGCATCTTCTGGGAGGGGAGTGGATACATGATATTCTCCTAGGAAAACGGTGGAGCAGGAAGCTGTTTTCGGAACTCCGTATTCGACAGGCCGCGGAGGTGGAGGCGAGAAGGCGATTTATTTCCGCCGTCTTGCCGGAGGAAAGTTCGGATGAGGCGTAGGCGTGAATAGTGACGTTTCCATATGTGGTTCTCCAATCCCATCATTCTTCGCAGGGTCGCAGCGGGTAGTATCGCCGCGGTATCCGCTTTTATTATCGTTTTTTTCAACGCTCGTAAAGATGCTTCGATTTCCGATGAAGACATTCCCAAATCGGTTCCCGCATCCTCGACGGACGAGCAGCCCGCCGATTTCACGGGTCGGTCTGTCGATGAGCGGGACGCCGCGGAAGACAACCCTGAGCCGGCTCTGCCGGTTACGGACGAGCGTCTTTCCGAAAAGCCGAAGGCTGCTCCGGTCCCGGCTGCGCGACGGATACTTCCGGAAACCATAAAAATGTACGGACTGACATTTCATCGTCCGACCGAGCACCGGATGGACACGTACGGAAGGATGGTTTGTGCACATGACGATGATGCGCCGAAAAAAAGCACTCGGGACAAACCGGTGCACAAGGATATGCAGTGCTGTCTTGACCCCGACGAGATACCGAACCCGTTCTGTTATTATCCGCGGAGGGAATACGGCAAGCTTCTGGACGATTTCGAACGTAAAAAGGAAAAGATGCTGAGACGGTATCGGAACGGTGACGAACTTTGACGGGAAAGATAACCCATTCTCATCCATCTCACAGATTATATGAAAGAAGCATTGTTCGTACTGTTGCTGTCAGCGGCGCCGATTTCCGAACTGCGCGGTGCGATCCCGCTTGGGGTGCTTGGCTACGGCTTTCCGGTCTGGAAGGCGTATCTTATCGCCGTGGCGGGGAATTTCATCCTCATGCCGCCGTTTTTGCTTTTTCTGGAACGGTTCTCCGACTACCTCATGCATCGCTGGTATTTCTATAATCGCGTCATGAGCTGGGTATTCGAACGGACGCGTCGGAAGCACCTCGACCATTTCCATGAAAAACCGTGGGTCCATTGGGCCCTGTTCCTGTTCGTCGCCATACCGTTACCGATGACCGGAGCATGGTCCGGAGCGGTCGTGGCGTATCTGCTCGGGATTTCTTGGAAGAAGGCGCTCCCGACGCTTCTTGCCGGCATTTTGACGGCGGGTGTCATCGTTTCGCTTCTTACGTCCGCCGGATCGTTCGCGGTCGATCATTTCTAGGTCGGATCCGTGCCATTATTTTTCGGTCGCATCGGTTCCTATTCCATCAGGTCCTGAGCGATGCGGTCGCGGCAGGCCTTGCGGATACCGGGGTCGGAGATGAACGAAAAAGCGCCGCATGTTTTAGGTATGCGGCGCTTTATTTCCCAGCGGGTATTTCCCGTTTTAACCCGCTTCCGATTGTAGTTGATGGAACAAATAGGTACGCTGTTTCGATTTAAGGAAACGTGGTTCCTCTTTGCCGTAAATCGAGCGTAACCGCTTGAGGTATACGGCCACTACGGTATCGCTCAGTTCGGGAAGGGCATTGAACGCACCTGACTTCAGGGAATCCTGACGATACACCCTATAGAAGGGCTCGGCAATTAAGGTATCATGGACCTGCACTGTGGCGGTTTCGATGATGTTTTCGCCGTGCCGCGAATAAACAAGCTGCGCGCTCGTTTGTGCCTTGCGGAAGTCTGCCAGCCTGAATATAATTTTTACCGGCTTGTTTTTCCGACGCAACGTATGTCGAAGATCGTACTCGATAGACGACACGATCCCCGTATAGACGATGCCGACTCCGATCGGATGCTTGGCGTTCCCGTCGGGAACGGCGATACGTGCGGACGGCCTTCCGTCGAGCAGGACGTCTTCGTCAAAGAGGGCCATGGCAAGCACGGCATTTCCGGAAAAGTCCCGTCTGGCGATAACGTACACACGATCGCCGAAGGTGATATCCTCTTCTCGGAAATCACGAAGAATACGTTTTTCCGACGGCCGTGCTGGGGCGTCGGGCGGACACAGGAACCGTTTGCGGGACGGTGAGACGAAGAACGTACGCGGCCGAGAAGAAATAATCCTCATCGGGTACTCCTTTTTTTGAGGGTTGTTGGAAATTGATTATGTGAAAGAGCCAGCCATCGTATCGTTTCCGCGCGGGATTGTCAATCCGATCCATCCCGCTACGGTCGCCGCCGATCGGCTAGGGGGTGGATTCCATCAGATCCTGAGCGATGCGGTCGTGGCAGGCCTTGCGGATACCGGGATCGGAGATGCCGGTGCAGGCGGACAGGTCGCTATCCGCGACGGCCGCGTCCTTGTGGCAGTAGTCGAGGGCAAGGCCACTTTTCCAGTCGCAATCGTCGGGTTCGTCGGTTTCAGGCGACCCGTTTCCGTTTTCTTCGCGATAGCCGGGATCGGTTGCGGAGAGCCCGCAGACTTCACTGCAGTACTCGAAATCGTCCCCATCGTATTCGGCGCACCGTTTCGTACAGTCGGCAGAGGATATGTCGAGAAAGGATGTTTCTTCTTCCGGTTCCTCAATCGATTCTTCCTCGTCGGCCGTATCTTCGTCGCTGTCTTCCGTATCCTGTTGTGTGCCGTTTTGTTCGTCTTCGGACTCCTGCCAGGGAGGGGTCCACGAGGACACGGATCCGCTGTTGCTATCGTTTCCGTCCGGTTCGGAATGAATGCGTCCGTACATGAGGAAGACGAGGTATCCAAGGAGTACGGACAAGACGGCGCCGAAGACGATAAGCCATGTTTTCGTTGTGCGGCTCATACGGTATTTGTCAGGAGATATCGCGTCGGCGTGACGGGAGCGGATCAGTATTCCTTTACGATCGAAATGCCCGAATAATAATACGGGAGGATGCGTGTCCAAGACCATCCGTGATCGCGTGCCAGGACCAGCGACCCATTGGCGGACAATCCGACCATATGGTTGCCCGAGGCGGCGAGGGTGCAGGTATCCGACGAGGGGTGCTTGCCATACGGATCGTCGACGGCAGAGAGTTCGGGATAGGCGGACGAGGTGTCGCCCGAGGTGGCCGTCTTGCAGGTGCCGCCCCAGTGCCCGTCCTCGTACTTGCGGGTGTGGCCGTCGGTCCAGCTTCCATAGGCGGCGAGCACGATATCGCCGTCACGGTTTTTCATGATGGTGCCGTTCGTGGCACGGGCGAGTTCGGGGATTGACGGATGATCGACTTCGTAGTCATAGCCGCGATAGATCTGGGAGCCCGAGGTGGAAAGGACATTGAATCCTTCCTCGACCCACTTGGTCACGGTCGGTTGCAGGTACCAGCGGGCATAGGTCCGAGCCGCCACGATCATCGCGCGGGAATGTTGTTCCACGCCGCCGCCGATTTCGCCGAATCCCCAGACATAGTGTTCGAGGGGAAGAGTATTGATTACCCAGATGCGGCGGAAGTCGCCCTCGGTATCCTTGTTGTCCTGCGTATAGCTGTGACGGATCTGTATGCCGCCGCGGTAGCGGTCATAGGAAGAGTCGGGCCGGTTCACGTCGAACAGCATGTCGTCGCCGTTCCCGTCGGCGGCCTGGAAGCAAATCGTGGTCGGGATGTCGGTCGACGGAAGGATGGCTGGATCCGAATTGTAGACACGTAGCGTGCCGCCGGAACCCTCGACATAGGTCACGCGGGCATTCTCGCCGACGGGAACGGTGCCGACGACCGTGGAAGCGCAGTCGGTCACGGTGAACGGTTTGTTCGCGGAAAGCTTGAACGGGGAGTCGAGTAGCTCGTCCTTGTCGACACTCCAGAGGCCGACGCCGATTATCGGTCCACGGGCGGTCGTCACGTTGCCGATATCGCGCATGAACGCCTCGTAGCGTTCGTACGCGGCCCGGTAGGCGCTTGAATCGTAGTGCTTGTACCGGTCATATTCCTTCTTGTCGTATTTGGCGTATTTCTTGTATTTCGCGGCATCCTTGTATTTCCGGTATTTTTTGTAGTCCTTGTAGAACTCGTAATATCGAGCATACGACGCATTGCGTACCTTGTCCTTAAGGAAGAGCTTGTACTTGGCATAGCCGTCCTTGGCGGCCGACTTGACGGATGCGTCGTCGAAACCGAGTTTTTCCTTGACTTCCTTGTACTCCTTGTACTCCTTGTACTTCTTCTTTTTCTCGTATTTCTCATGCAGGAGATACTTGTCGTGCATGTCGGCATCGTCGGAGACGGAAGCATGGACAGGCCGAACCGGCGCCATCGATATAGTGGCGAGTAGCAGTAAACCGTACGCGGAAACGAAACGGAAGGATAATCGCATGAGCGGAATATGATTTGATATCAGTATACCACGCATGAGCCGTTCTGAGGCGCCGTTTATTCCCTATGAGGGTAAATACCCTGCAGCTCTGCTGCGGATATGTCGCCGTGAAACGGGGACTGGTCCCGGGTCAAGCCACGTCGTTTGCGAACGACCGTGGCAAGCCCGCGATGACGGGGTGGTGATGGATGCCTCGTCAGCTCTGCTGCGGGGTAGTTGATTTTGACTCTGCCGCGACGGCTTGACTGATAGTGAAAATCATGCCATATTTATGAGCTTGTTCTTTGTGCTATGTTTCTCGCAACTTTAAAAACTCAATTATGACGACAAAACCGTTCGAAAAAAATCTCAGGGTATCGCTTATTCCCAAACCGAAGACGGGCAGTGCCGTGCTAACCCTGACCGGGGAACGTCTCCGCTACCCGTTCGTGCTCCTGCAGATCTTGGTCGGATTTGCCTGGGAGAAGGCGAATGAAGGCGCCCGTTTCGCGGATGTGCAGCCGTTCACTTTCCGAGACGAAGCTATCCGTAGCTTCGAACATTCGGAGAGCGAGATCGTAATAATGTTTGATCTGCCTTCGAGGATTTCTGAGAGGCTGGGAAACTTTAAAGAGATGCAGATCGTCGTTATGAGCACGACGGAAGAGGATGGCAAAGTCCTTGGATGGCGGTTTGCCAAGGAAGATCCGTCGCAGATTCGTTCAATCGGACACTGGATGACCGACACAAACGCGGAAGAAGCCCGCACAAAAGAGGAGGAAGGAAGATGATCACGAAACCCCCTTTCTTTTCACCGGAAGTCGCCGAGTCAATCCTCGGACAACTGCAAGCCGGCATAACCTTCCCGGAACCGAAGGCGGAGGATTATCCGGCTGATCCCGCGGATTTTCTGGAGCTGCTGCTCCGGAACTGGTTCATTCATCCGCGGCGCTTCCAGGATTTCGTCGGGCGTGCTTTCTGTGATGAAACCGCCAAGGTCGCGTATCGGGCAAAGATTGGCGGTTTCCCGATGATATGGCCGGCATTTTCGTGGGAGTTCCCGCGCATGGTTCTTGCGACCATGCCGATCGAAGTGCTGGGAACCGCCCTGATTAGGCCGAAGAGCGGTGATGATCCGCGGACGGTATTGTTTCGGTGGATCCTCGATCATGGATGTTTGCCATCGCGCGTCAATCATCCGGCTGAACGTGCCATAGCTGACGCCGTATCCGAATCGTTGACGAAATTCGGGGAAAAGCGTGCGAGCCTGGCATTAGGGAGCCGTAATACGATCGAGGCCCGTGACCGTGCGGTCATTGGATATGCGATGCACAATACGGTGGTCGCCGGTCGGGATGTACTTCCTTTCGCGGATGGCGACTCGCCAGAGACGCTTATGCAGTCGGCCCACGGACTGCTTGACGTCGTCATGCGGCAGTTGCTGCCTTAACGTTGCGGACGGATGAGTGGTTCGATGCATATAAGCCTCCCTTGTGAAACCAAGGGGGCTTGTTTTTTTAAAAAAAGCCCGGGCCGATATCTTCACGCGATGCGTGCGAGAATTCGGTCCGGGACATTTCAGAAAGAGCGGTCGATAATCGGAATCGGAGTAGTCGCGTGTTCGATAGCGTCTAGTCCGGCGCGTATTGAACCAGGCGGATCCGTAGTAAGTGTACTTTTGACTACGGATTCGATTTCTTGCCGGTTTGCTATTGCGAGCGTTTCGTCACAGGAAACGACGACCGAATAGCAACCAGACTCCGAATCTTGTCCGACGACGAGTAAAACCTGAGGTTTGTCGTCGATTCGGTGATATTCGCGAAGCGCCGTGAGAAAATCTTCGCGGAGATATGCTTCCGGTATCGTCGCAATGATGATCGCGACGCCGACAGTTTCTCGCCTCGCGTTTATTTTGTACAGCCGATCCGATATCTCTGCCGAGTCCTTCTTTGCAAGAAGGGAGAGTCCGTCGTACAGGTGAGGCGTGCGATTGTTATCATCTGCGGCGGTGACCGTCGTATTCATCGTGCTCCCGCTCCATACGGTCGGGCTTGGTATGTCGGTCGGTGGAGTGTCGGCAACGGCGGGCGCCGCGATCGGAGCGGGGAATGTCGGACGATTCGTTTCAACAGGGACATCCTTTCCAGAACAGGCTCCCAGCAGAATCATGAGACCAAGGAGGAGGAATCTTTTCATGGACGACCTCCTTTTTTCAAGTCTGTGGCAGTCTTGTAGGAAAGTACGAAGCACGGTTTTCCCGTTCCGAGAAACGCGCTCGACGCTTTTGGTGCTCGGGAAATCCTTTGCATCGATTTGACCTTCAAGCGCCCTTGTCCATGGGACTTGAGTGTCGTGTGTATGACGTTCTCATCGATAGCGGCAGCGGTGGTCGTTGCGAGCACGATCGCGGCGTTTTGGAACGTCAGGATCCGGCACGAGACCGTATCCTTTCCGTCCAGGATGCGAACATTGTGGTAACGACCGTACTGGATAACGGGCTCTTTCGCCTGAGCGTCCCCAAGGTTTGTCGCCGCGGTCAGGACAATAGCGCAGAAAAACAGGAGCAATAACCTCATGGTTTTCCTTTTTAGGGGTTGGTAAGATACGATAAACAAGGACATTAAAGCATGATATCGGATATACGTCAACCGTCTCGGCTTAAGTTCCATTCTGAAGTGCAATTTCCTTTGTAGCAAAAGACATGATGGGTGGGACAGCGCTCATCCTGTCATTCCCGCGAAAGCGGGAATCCAAGTATCTCTCTCGCGTCTCATGTTGAGAGGAAATCTTGAAATTTCGGGAGAAATCCTGATATTCGGTATGTGAGGGATACTCGAAAAACTTCCCGGGAGTGAAAGCACGTACGGGTGTGTAATGTGCGCCGGGGGTCAATCACAAGAGGCTATCCGTTTTCACTACGGTTAGGCGTCTGGAATATAGTGCGTGGATAGCGCCCGGTCCACGCATTGAAACGGATGCGAAGCAGGGAAAGAAACATATCCAGCGGATCACGAACGATGCGGACATTGGTGTTTCGTGGGTCTTTTCGGACCGAGACCGGGAGAACGGCGACGCGCCGATCGTATCGACGGGCAAGGAACAGCAGCTCGGCGTCGAAGGCGAACCGGTTGATGGTCAGTGTGCCGAAGAGTTGGTCGGCGGTCTCTTTTCGGAACAGTTTGAATCCGCACTGTGTATCGGAAAACTCGAAATTTCCGAGGAGAAAAATCTGAAGCAGATGAAAGCCGCGTGCCATGATGACGCGATACCAGGGGGCTGGCTCCTCCAACCGGGCGCCCGGCGCGAGTCGGGACGCGATGACGATATCCGCGTGACGGATAGCCGGCATGAACTCGTCGAGTTCCGAGACGGGGATGGTCAGGTCCGCATCGAGAGAGAGGACGGGGTCGAATGTCGCCGCAAGGGCACCGGCCTTTACGGCGGCCCCTTTCCCGCGGTTCCGGTCGAAGCGGATATGTACCAGTGGGATATCGGGTCGGTTCCGTTTCAGTGATTCGACGATGTCCGGCGTACGGTCGGGGCTGCCGTCGGTCACGACGACTATCTCGTGACGGGAGAACCGTCCGAGCAGGTAATCGTGGACCTCGATGATATTGTCCCGTATCACTTCCTCTTCTCGATAGCAGGGAATGACGACGGATATCTGGTTGTATTTCATGGAAATGATATTGGAAGGAATTCCGTTCTTGGAAACTCTCTCAAATCTCATGTCGAGTGGAAATCTGAAATTTCGATAGGAGCGCCACCCAGAGGTTGGTCACCCTCTGGGTGAAAAACCATGAAAAATGAGGACGGATATCCGAAGTGAATGAGGATTCCGCTCTCGTACCCTGACGAGTTTTGAATGGTTTGCCCGCCCACGACGATCGCTTGGCGAGACGGTCGGGGCAGCCGAAATTCGGGATTTCATCCGCAAGCGGATTTCTTGTCTTATGGCCGCGGTGAGATGTGAGATAGATTCTTATATATACAGTATAGCATCACGGACAAATGGCGGTCGACACTGCGGACAAAACGCCTCGATCGTGAGTGATAGCGTGAAGACCGGGTCCGTAGTATATCGGAGGCCCGGTCTTACTACGATGACTATCAGTACGGTCTTGCCTCGATTAGTTCGGGCAACGTCCGTTCCTGAAAAGGAGGCAGAGGATGCCTTCGTACCAGGGTGCGAAGCGCCTGAGCACTCATTCCGAGAGTCGGGTTTCCGGTAAGCAGCCGGTCAAGACCATCGGATTCGAGCGGGTGGTGGTAGGAGGTCTTTTGTCCGCGTGTCGGACATATTCGGATGATATGTGTGCCGCGCTGTCTGATCAGGGCAGCCACGATATATCTGACTGGAAGATCCTCGAAGGTGTGGACGTCGGTGCTGAGGTGGATGATAAGGTCGCCCGCGTTCCGGAAAAGCGAATTCCTGAAGAAACCGTACGGGGTCGGTGCATCGTACGCCTGAAGGAACAAATGTGGAAATCTGTGGCCGAATGCGAGCGAGACCGACGCGTACGCTTCAAAGTTCAAAAATCTAATCCTCTGCGGGCAGTATGTCAAGCGGACAAAAAAAATCGCCGGGAAGAAAGAAAAGATGTCATTCGTTGAATGTCAGGATACTCCTGAATCTTTCTTCTTCTCCGGCGGAACATTGGAGAGGGTGGCGATGGGAAGGTGACTTCCGAACGGGGAAGCGACTCGCGTGCGCCGGTCCTCGAATTCGAGGAGGCGGTGGTCGTCAGTTGCGACCTTTCCCTGTCATCGCCTTTCCGAAAACGTATTACAAAAAACTGTGCTGGCGGCAATCATCATCTGTTTTCGGACCCTCTGCCTCGAAAATACCTCCGAATTCATATCCTGTCAAGCGTCCCGTGTCCCGTTGCCGGTACCGGGGATATGACGTAGAATGAAGCATATGGAGGTTTCGGGGCGGCGGTCATGCCGGCCGGCTCGGGGCACCGATTATTCCGATATTGAACGTTATGGAAGAACAGAACCAGAGGGTTTCCGTCGTCGTGCCGCTCTTCAATGAGGAAGGGAACGTACGTGAACTGCATCGGCGGATCACAGAGTCGCTTTCGGCGCTCGGCTGCCCATATGAGGTCATTTTCATTGATGATGGGTCGACCGATAATACGGTTTCGGAATGTGGGGGGTTATCGCCGCTTCGCCTGATACGGTTCAGGAAGAACTTCGGTCAGACCGCCGCGTTCGACGCGGGCATCAAGGCATCGAAGGGAGACGTCATCATAACGATGGACGGCGATTTGCAGAACGACCCGGCCGATTTCCCGCTCCTGCTGGCCGAGATCGATAACGGCTACGATGTCGTTTCCGGATGGCGTCACAAGCGGAAAGATTCCTTGACGAAGAAATTATTCTCGCGTACGGCGAACCTTTTACGGCGCCTGCTTATCAAGGACGGCATACGCGATTCCGGATGCAGCCTCAAGGCGTATCGGCGGGAATGTTTTGACGGCGTCGACCTGTTCGGGGAAATGCATAGGTTCATTCCGGCGCTGTTGTTGCTGGACGGGTTTCGCGTGACAGAAGTGAAGGTCTCCCATCATCCGAGAGTACATGGGAAGACGAAATACAATTGGAAACGCGGCATAAAAGGGTTCGTTGATATGGTGTTTCTGTGGTTTTGGCGTAAATATTCGTACCGGGCGTTACATCTGTTCGGCGGTTCCGGGTTTCTGTGTGTCTTTCTCGGCTCGGCCGTCCTTCTCTGGATGTTCGTCGAGAAGGCATTTTTCGGGGCATCGCTTTCCGAACGTATCTGGCCGCTCGTGGGGACGCTCCTGATACTGGTCGGCATACAGCTGTTCGTGTTCGGTATCCTGGTCGATACCGCGGTCAAGACCTACTATCGTCAGAAGGGCAGGATGAACTATTCGATCCGGGAGACCGTCAACTCGTAGGAACCGTCTATGAAAATCGCAGTGATCGGCACGGGCTATGTCGGATCGGTGACCGGAGCGTGCTTCGCGGAAATGGGCAACACCGTTGTCTGCGTCGACAAGGACCAAAACAAGATAGCGCAGTTCGAATCAGGCAAGGCGCCGCTCCACGAAAAAGGATTGGACGAGCTGGTGCTTCGTAACCTGAAGAACAAGACCCTTTCGTTTACGACGGATTTCGAAGCCGCCCTGAAAGCGAGCGATATCGTCTTCATCGCGGTCGGGACTCCGCCGAACGGGGATGGGAGCGCTGACCTTTCGCATGTGCTCCGGGTCGCCACCGATCTGGGACGGTCCATGGACCACGAGATCATCGTGGTGGACAAGTCGACGGTACCCGTCGGAACCGCTGCCTTGGTTGCGGAAAAGATTGCCGAACAACTGAAGGAGCGGGGAGTCGACATCCCGTTTCAGGTGGTGAGCAATCCGGAGTTTCTCGCGCAAGGAACCGCCGTGAAGGATTTTCTGGAGCCGAGCCGCATCGTGGTCGGATCGGACGATGAAAAGGCGATCGAGACGATGCGGGAACTGTATGAGCCGTTCATGCGACGTGAAGGCCGGTTTTTCGCGATGGACGCGAAAACGGCCGAGATCGTGAAGTATGCCTCGAACTGCTTCCTGGCAGCCAAGATTTCGGTGTCGAACGAACTTGCCAATATTTGCTCGACGGTCGGCGCCGACTACGAGAATGTCCGGAAGGCGATGGGGGCTGACCCGCGTATTGGCGAGGCGTTCCTGTACGCGAGTGCGGGATTCGGCGGCTCCTGCTTTCCGAAAGACGTGAAGGCGTTGGTAAAGACCGCGGCTGACTTCGGGTATGAGGCGCGCATGCTGAATCAGACTCTGGATACCAATGACCGACAGAAGCGCGTGCTGGTCGGAATGGTGAAGGACAAATTCGGTGAGGATCTGACAAGCAAGATTTTCGCCGTGTGGGGACTCGCGTTCAAGGCCGGTACGGATGACATGCGCGAGTCGCCTGCCATCGCGCTTGTGAACGACCTTGTCTCGCGTGGAGCGACGGTCAGGGCACATGATCTGGAAGCGATGCGGATGGCAAAAACACCGGAATACTTTGGAGACAACCCATCGATCACGTATTTCGATGACAAATACGATGCGCTCGACGGTGCGGATGCGATGTTGGTCGTCACCGAGTGGAAAGAATTCCGGACGCCGGACTTCGATCGCATCAGGGAGTTGCTCAACGAGCCGATCGTGTTCGATGGTCGGTTGCTGTACGAACCCAAAAAGATGAGCGGACTCGGGTTCGAATATTATTCAATCGGACGATAATCGCCATTCTTTGGAAAGCCCAAAGCTCGGTACCCAACAATCCAAACAGAACACAAATGGCCCAGAGCACGGACAAATATCGGCAACTCGAAATCAGAACGACGGATTTTGCGAAACGGGTAATACGTCTGTGTAGAGCTTTGCCAAAGGATGTTGTGAACGAAAAACTAATCGGGCAAATCGTACGGTCATCCGGTTCCGTTGGAGCGAACTATCGGGAGGCGAATGAAGCGGTTGGTAAGAAGGATTTTCTGTATCGCCTTCGTATCGCGAGGAAGGAATGTAAGGAAACCGAACACTGGATGGATCTTATCGTTGAGGCGAATCCGGGTTTCACCGATCGAACAAAGGATCTTTACGAAGAAGGACGACAACTTCGGAGCATTCTTTCGTCAATCATAGAGAAATCCGCTTCGTAGATGTCTGAGGCTTTGGGTTTTGTTTGGTTCCCGTGTTCCGTTATCTGTGTTTTTGAAGCAATGAAGATCCTATTTCTCAACTACGAATATCCGCCACTCGGGGGCGGCGCGGGGAACGCGACCGCGTATCTTCTGCGCGAGTATGCGAAGATGCCCGATCTTAGGGTGCACCTCGTGACGTCCGCGGTCGGCTCGGAATATTCATGCGAGACGATCGGGGAAAACGTGCATATTCACCGGCTACCGATCGGCAAGGACCCGGACAACCTGCACTATCAGTCCCGGAAGAACCTCCTCGCGTACGCGTGGAAGGGGTATTTGTTCTCCCGTCGGCTGATACGTGCGGAGGGCGGTTTCGACCTGATACACGCATTTTTTACCGTTCCCTGCGGATTCATGGCCATGGTGCTCCGGATCGAATACCGCCTCCCGTACGTGGTCTCGCTTCGCGGTGCCGACGTTCCGGGATACAGTGAGCGGTTTTCGACGATGTATGCCGCCCTGCGTCCCATCGTCCGATGCGTTTGGAATAACGCGGCGCGCGTGGTGTCAAACAGCGTCGGGCTACGTGATTTGGCGCTCCGTACGGATCCGAATCGACAGATTCCCGTCATTCCGAACGGGGTGGATACCGACGAGTTCAGACCGACACAAACGCGACCGCAAACCGAGACGGTCCGGGTGCTTGCTGTCTCGCGCCTGACGCCGCGCAAGGGGATCCGTTTTCTGATTCGTTCCCTCGTCTCGCTGCCGGCATTCGTACGGCTCGTCGTCGTCGGCGGCGGAGGGGAGCGGGCGAACCTTGAATCCATCGCGGTCGAATCGGGCGTGGTGGATCGCGTGGAATTTCGCGGGCTCGTTTCGCATGAATCCCTTCCTGATATTTATCGCGGGTGCGATATCTTTTGCCTGCCGTCGCTCAACGAGGGGATGAGCAATACGGTGCTCGAGGCGATCGCGTCCGGATTGCCGATCGTGGCGACGGTGACCGGCGGGACAGAAGAATTGGTGACCGACGGCGAGAACGGATTTTTCGTGGAGAAGGAGAGTCCGGAAGACCTTGCGGACAAGCTCGGCACATTGATCGCCGACCCCGCTCTCCGCGGCCGGATGGCCCTCGCCAGCCGCACGAAGGCCGAATCGATGAGTTGGAAATCAGTGGCGCAGCGGTATGCGGAGGAATATATTCGAAGTTCGCGAGAATAAATGTTCCATAGAACGAATATGAAATCTTCCCCTTTTCATATCAGTCGAAAGAGCCAGGAATCGGACATTCCTTATGATCGTCACAGAATCATCTGTAATCATTCCAATAAAATAGTATGATGAGTCCCTTCGAAATCATGCTTACCGCTTCAACGTTGCTGGAGTTGAATCCTTTGATGCAGTCTATCAGGATATTCAGACGAAAAGATGCGGGCGACGTATCGATTTTGACGTATGTCATGATACTTGCCATCGGCATCATGTGGCTCACGTATGGAATCATGATCGCGAGTATCCCGCTTATCGTAGGAAACGCTATAAAACTTGTCGCGAGTATCTCGGTTATCGTTGCTTGTCTTCGATTTCGAAAACTGCGGGAAAAATGATATATGAGTAAGGAATATATTATCATCGTAAATGAAGAAGACGAGGTAATCGGATGCAAGGAACGGGGAATGTTGGATCCGAATGATATCACCCGTATTTCCGTATTGTGGATTGCTAACTCGAATGGCGATATCTTGCTTGCGCGGCGGTCGTTGACGAAGAAACGGAATCCCGGCAAATGGGGTCCAGCAGTCGCGGGCACGAACGAGGAGGGTGAGACATATTATTCAAATATCGTGAAAGAGGCGGAGGAAGAGATCGGACTCGTCGATATGCCGTTTAAGCAAGGGAATAAATTCCGACGTCATAGCGGACATGAATATTTCCAGCAATGGTTTTCAGTGATTGTCGATCGTCCTGCGGAGGAATTCAGTCTTCAGGAAGATGAGGTTGAACAAATCAAGTGGTTTTCACCTGAAAAGCTTCGTGAGGCACACTCCGCGCATCCCGAGGAATTCGTTTCCGGTATGGGATCGTATATCGAGATGTTCATCAATTGAGACCCTTATGGGAATGTTATGAAGAACTATGGTGCATGGATGGACGCGTTCATGGAAGGATGGAAGGACCGCGACGTCGAGCGGGTGATGGGAATGATCGCGGAAGACTGCGCCTATTACGAGACGGTCTTCGACCAGCCATGTCGGGATACTGGCGCTATCAGGAAACTTTGGGAAGTCGTGCCGGAGAATCAGAAAGACATCGAGTATTCGTACGAGATCCTTGTGGAGAATGAGGAATATGGCATCATCCATTTCCGCCTGGCGAGGACGGTCTTACCTGCCGGGAACCGGCTGGAGATGGACGGGATCTTCCAGATAGCCCTCGACGACGGGGGGAGGTGTACGTTTTTCAAGCAGTGGCGTGCCGTGCGGAATATATGAAAAGAAGTGTATGCGGTATTTTCATTTCACGTTCTCCCCGTCGATGCTCCCGGAAGGGGACTGTCTGTTCAGGAAGTCGGATCTTTCTCCGGAAGAGGTGAAGCGATTGCTCGCATCCGGTCCTTTCAGGGTCATCGCCAATCCTTCGCATGAGGCGACCTTTGCGCTCCTTGAAAAAAGGTATACCATTGAACTGAAACGGCCTTCCGAGGCGGTGACGGTCAGGCTTAAGGCCGGAGATTCGCTTGTCGTGGCACAGGTGTGCGGCCTTTCTCGACTCCGGGAAGCGGGAGAATATCCCGCCGAGGCGCTTGAAAGTGCCGAAATCAGGTTTATCTTGATCGAAAGAGTACCGTATGAAGAATGACAGGACCGGTGATGACGGACGACTCAGGGACGGCATCATCGTCTCAGCCCTGCTTTCGGGGTATGTCCGGACGGGCATCATACCGCCAGAGAAGGCGGCACGAGCCTGCGTGGCGCTCGGCATACCCTCTCACGCGTTTTCGGGAAATCAGGATCCTGTTGCCGATATCATCGTATCTGTCGACACGCTCTTTGGGTTCGTCGGATCGCCATCGGGCATGTCCGTCGTCGCATCGGACAATCCGTTTGCGCAGGCTGTCAATCCTGCAAGTTCCCATTCCTTCCGGCCGCTGCCTCTCGTGCCACTCTCGTCCGATTCATTCGAAACGGTTTTCGGTGGCGGTACCGGCTCGTTCCGCTCCGACGATCTCGAAGCTTATGTGTCCGCGTTCCGGTCTGCATTTGATGATATCGTCCGCGTCGTAGGTGACAACCAGCTCTCCGTTCCGGCTGGGTTATCGCTGTATGCGGAGACGATCCGGACCTATGCCTGGTGTCTGTCCGTATCCGATCCCGTCCACTCGCGCGATGTTTCCCTTTGGGACCGATCAGCCTTGTCCGCGGCCGTCGCGGACGTCTTGCATCGTTTCCAAACGGATCGCCCCGCTTCGGGCGTCGAAGACGAATCCCTTAAACGGCCCTTCCGACTCCTTGTGGGTGATTTCGGCGGTATCCAGCGCTATATCTTCGGGATCGAGAAACAGAAAAGCGCCGCGAAGCGTCTCAAGGCGCGTTCGTTTTTGGTGCAACTCCTGTCGGAAGATATCCTGAAGCATGTCCTTTCCGCGACCGG
>FUWD013232258.1_pt1 | contig 16320 bp, 18 predicted proteins | sample 1063281 | NCBI WGS metagenome assembly FUWD01 (sample SAMEA79048168, study PRJEB19326) | metagenome | biome: marine | reverse complement strand
GGAACGGACGGAAGTAAACCACAAAGGTTGAAGAAACGCTCTTTTAAAAGGAGAAAGTATGGACTTAATAAAAGACCTACGAGCTCAAAGAAAAGAGATAAGTAAAGAAATTTCTACTAGAGCTCAATTAAGAAAAAGAAGTAAAGATAGTGTCGCTAGACCAAAGGCGAAGAAAAATCTTTTTTCTAAGGATCCTAGACTACAAGGAATTTAAATTTGGTACAGGCGGGTTGAGTTGAACAACCGACTTCTATTCCACAAATAGGTGTTATACCGTTTAACTACACCTGCCTGTGTTAATGAATATATGTATATACTAAACCGACAATAGTGATTGTTGATAATACAAGATTGGTTGTTATGAGTGCGGCTTCTTTCCACATGATAGCTACGGCCAACCAACAGAACCCACCTATTAAAGTAGTGATTGGTCCTAGTGGATATATACCCACAGAGTTAGCAGCACAACCTATCATTAGAAATCCTGTCGCTATCCATTTAAGATACTTGTCCATTATACCCTTGTATCATTTAAATTCATTTCATCATAAGATAAAACTTTTTTTAAGTGTGTCTTACATAGATCAACAGGTATTATTCCTAGTTTACCTATAAGTGATTCATCTTTCTTTAATATGAATACTTTTTTACATACTGTACATTTACCTTTTTTTATCATATAAGTTTTACCAATATAACTACCTGAAGACATAATATCGCAACTGGAATGATAGTTCTGATCAACTCCATTGTGTGATTGTATTCATCTAGTTTTCTTTCTAATTTATTTCTTTTATTATTCATTTTAATTATAACCTCTCAAATATAATGGTCCTGTCCATTGAATAGAATAACCAGCTTCTAGTACATTACCTCTAGCTCTATTCTTTGCTGGAGCTCTCCAACTAGATGCTTTAAGTATATCACCCATTTTAAATCTACCATCGTCTTGTTTAACAACAAAAGCTTTTACACTACCGTTATTAGTCACTTTGATAAACTTTTGACCAACGATAGTTTTAAAACCATCTTTGTATTCGTTAAACATTCTTTCATTAGTATTGCCTTTACTATAATCAACAACCATGGCGTCAATCATTTTACCGATACCAGCTAATAGTGTTTCTGATTTATCTGTAACTGTAATCATTACGCAACCTCCAACATTGACATAGGTACTCTGTATACTCTACCAGATAAATCAACTAAACATTTTGATTGCATGATTTTTGTAATCACACCTGGTGTCTTTTTAGTTTTCTGTACCACATTAACTTTCATACCAACTTTCATTACAGACTTAACTTTATTCTTAATAATATCAGCAATTAAGTCTTTAGTGTTGTTTAAATCTTCAATACTCATTGAAAATAATTTATTATTAAAAGTGTTCATTTCTTTAATCATTACTTTGCCTCCGAATATAATTGTTGTGAAAATAATGACATTATAAAACTAGCAAAACCTGTACTCACTGCCGCAGCAAATAACAAGTATTGATTTGTTTCTAACGAACCAACTGCTGCTACCATAGCGAGAGTACCGAGTATTGCGAAGAATACTGTCATATATTCATATACTGTTTTCATTTTGTTTTTTTGTTTTTTCATAGTGTTTTCTCCTTTTGTTATTTTTTATATATTGCGAAACTTGTTGCACCAGCTAAATGACAAAACGATTGTGGTCTGTCATATAAATCTGTAGTAATACCTCTGTATCTAAATCTAACATTTTTTTTCATAACTTTCATGTAAGTTCTAAATTTACTTAATAGTTCAATTGGTATACCTTTAACAACAGATGTTTCTTTTTTATCTGATCTATACTTGTTAGTTAAATCTAATATCTCTTGTTCTCTTAACTTGTTATATTTCTCAATGTCACTCATTGCGTTTTTAGATAGTGTAGTCATAGTGTTTTCTCCGTTGTTGTTATTTGATTTCTAACCAATCAAAATGTTGTTTTAATTTGTAGTCGTTAATAATTTTGTTAATAGCGTTTTTCATATTAATATCAATCATAGTTAATAGAGTATTATCAACTTCAATAACTTCTTTGATATTCTTATTCATTTTTTCTATTTGTTTATATGCGATATTTCTAACTATCGTCATATTATTTGTTTTTATGTTTTTGTTTATCATATACTAGCTAATATATCAGGATAAATAGAATAGTACAGTAATAAAATGGTTAAAAGGCAAAATAAATGGTAAAAAAACCCTTGCTATTAGTCAGTTTTTCAATTATTTTGTTCATGGTTTGTTCTTGTTCAATAAAATCGTGTAAAATTACGCCAAATTATGAAGAAATTGGCGATTCGGCGTTAGAAAATAAGGGAAACTTAACAGAAACGAATCTACAACACGCAAATGTGCGTTGTAAATACTAATATAAATAAGATATATGATATATTGTCAAAATTGCGGACACAATTGCCACTGTGATAAGTATTGTTGGCAGAAATATGATGAAGCTGGAGAAACTTTGTGTTGTAGAAACTGCAGACACGAAGAAAAAGAAGAAAAAATAACAAATAATGAAGATTTATTTAATGGAGCATAAAAATAATGAGTAAAATGAGACAGTTTAAGTTTTGGAATGAAAATGGTGATGAAAAAGAAGTTGAAAAAATGAGTTTGAAGAAAGCTATCATAGCTGTTCAAGGTGATTTTAAAGATAAAATTATTGGCGTTGAATATATTAGTAAAAGAGGCAAACAAATTAGTGATTCTGTTCAAATACCAGTAGGTAGAAAAATTAGACAGGCAATAATAATAGAAAAAAAGAAAGCAGCGGCAAAACTCGCTCAAAGTAGTAGATAATGGCTAAAATATCAAAAGGTTATGTACCACACGAAAGAATGCCTAAAAAAACATCACAAGGAAATAGAAAAGGCGTAAAATTGAGTTCAATGAACAAAAGTAAGAAAAGATCGTTTAAAGTTTACAACTCACAAGGAAAATAATGCCAGCATGTGTTAGATCAGGTTTAGATGTTCATGTAGGACACGCAAGTCCAACACCCAATCCCTTTCATCAAACAGCATATACAGGTGGTTCGCCAAATGTATCAATAAACAGCGCTGCCTCAATTAGAGTTGGTGATACAACAAGTTGTGGCGACCCTGCTGTGGCAGGTAGTTCAACAGTTAGAGTAAATAGTATCGCTATTCATAGAGTTGGTGACGCAACTGGTGGTCATGGTAGTTGGGTACCTAATGCTGCTTCTACAGGAAGCTCAAATGTATCCTCTGGTTAGTGTATAAATATTGGTATGCCTAATTATAGTGTAGAAAATGTATCTAATAAAAGTAAAAGATCAAGTCGTATATACAAAGACCTAGATTTAGACTTTAATAGAAATGTAGTCACTAATGATGTAAATAAATTGACTGACGCAGAGGCAGTTAAAAGAAGTGTTAGAAATTTAATTCAAACTAATCACTTTGAAAGACCTTTTCACCCAGAGATTGGTGGTAATGTAAGAGCATTATTATTTGAGCCAGTGACACCATTGACAGCTCTAAACTTACAAAGAAAAATTGAAGAAGTTTTAAATAATTTTGAACCAAGAATTAAATTAGTACAAATTATTGCTAAACCAGATTTAGATAGAAATAGATATGCAGTATCAATTAGTTTCTATGTAATAGGAGTAGTACAACCAATAACAGTAGAAACATTTTTAGAAAGATTAAGATAAAATGGCAAGTAATAAATTAGAAGTATCAGAATTAGACTTTGATAATATCAAAAGCAATCTAAAAACATTTTTACAAAATCAATCAGAGTTCCAAGATTATAACTTTGAAGGATCAGGTTTCGCAGTTCTTTTAGATGTTCTTGCTTACAATACTCACTACCTAGGTTTCAATGCTAATATGTTAGCAAATGAAATGTACCTAGACAGTGCTGACATTAGAAAAAATATTGTATCGTTGGCGAAGATGTTAGGATATACTCCAACATCACCAAAAGCATCAGCAGGAATAATTGATATTCTAATTAATAATGGTTCTGGTTCTGCAGTCACAATGACAAAAGGTACAACTTTCACATCTACAGTTGACGGAACGACTTATCAATTTGTCACTAACGCAACTCACACAGCAACACCACTAAATGGTGTTTACAAATTTTCAAACATATCTGTTTTTGAAGGTACACTAGTCACTTTTAAATATACAGCAAATAGTTCTGATCCAGATCAAAGATTTATTATACCAAGTGCTAATGCGGATACTTCTACATTAAAAGTTTCAGTACAAAATTCAGTATCAGATACTACTTTAAATACTTGGACAAAAGCTACAGGTATTACATCAATTGACCCTACTACAAAAGCTTATTTCTTACAAGAAGGTGAAGATGGAAAATTTGAAGTTTATTTTGGAGATGGTACAGTAGGTAAAAATTTAGATGATGGTAATATAGTAATTTTAGAATATATTGTTTCTAATAAAGCTGACGCAAATGGAGCAAGTCTATTTACTCTATCAGGTAATGTTGGCGGATTTACAAATGTTTCAATCACAACAGTTTCAAGTGCTCAAGGTGGAGCGGAAGCACAAACAAAAGAATCAATTAGATATAATGCTCCTTTACAATATGCTAGACAAGATAGAGCAGTCACTACTTCTGATTATGAAACACTAGTACAAGAATTATACCCAAATGCTCAATCAGTTTCAGCTTGGGGTGGAGAAGATGATGAAACTCCAATTTATGGTGTAGTAAAGATTGCTGTTAAAGCAGCGTCAGGCTCTACACTTACCGAAGCTACAAAAGAAAGTATTGTAGCTCAATTAAGAAAATACAATGTTGCCTCTGTTAGACCAGAAATTGTTGATCCAGAAACTACATCGCTAGTATTAACAACAACTGTTAAATATGATGAAAGAGCAACAACTAAAACACTTGACACTTTAAAATCAGATGTTATTACAGCATTAACAGCTTATAATACTGATACATTAAATAAATTTGATGGTGTGTTTAGACATTCAAAAATTATAGGCTTAATTGATAACACAGACAATAGTATATTATCTAATGTCACTAGTTTAAAAGTTAGAAAATCATTTACTCCTACATTAAATACATCAACTAGATATGATGTTTATTTTAGAAATGGTGTTCACAATCCTCATGCAGGCCACAAGTCAAGTGCTGGTGGTGTAATAAGTTCAACTGGTTTCAAAGTTCCAAATGATACTAATGTTTATTACCTAGATGATGATGGTAATGGTAATGTAAGAAGATTTTATTTTGTAGGTGCTGTTAGAACATATGTAAACAGTACACAAGGTACAATAAACTATTCAACAGGACAGGTCACAATTAACTCATTAACAGTTGCAACAATAGAAAATATACGAAGTGCAACATCATCTGTAATTGAAGTGACTGTTGAACCAGCGTCATATGACATAGTTCCTGTAAGAGATCAAATTTTAGAAATAGATACAGCAAATTCAACAATCACAGTAGAGGCAGATACCTTTGTTGGTGGCTCTGCTGATGCTGGCGTAGGTTATACAACAACATCTAACTACTAATGGCTAAGTTCACAGACAAAATATCCAACCTGGTCAATCAACAGGTTCCAGAGTTCGTATTAGAACAACACCCTAAATTTTTAGAGTTTTTAAAAACTTATTATACTTTTATGGAGTCTGCCGAGTTAGGTGTGACTTCTGTTCAAACAACTGACGGCATTCAACTAGAAACAGAAACTGCTCAAACAAATGAATTAATTTTAGATGGTTCTCGTATTGATACAGATAGAACACAATTAGATGCTGGTGATAAGATACTTTTGGAAAGTACAACTTTTGGTAAGTTTACTAGAGGTGAAACAATTACTGGACAAACTTCAAACGCAACAGCAACAGTTCTTGCTGAAGATTTAAATAACAATAGACTTTTCATATCAGCACAAGATAAATTTATTGATGGTGAAACAATAGTAGGTGCTAGTTCAATCGCAACAGCAATAATCAATAATTACAAACCTAACCCTGTAAACACAATACAAGATTTATTAAACTTTAGAGATCCAGATAAAGCAATATCTAGTTTCTTAACAAAGTTTAGAAATGAGTTTTTAAACACTCTACCTGAAATTTTAAGTACAGGTGTTGATAAAAGAAAGTTAATTAAAAATATTAAATCAGTTTACAAAGCAAAAGGTACTAATCGTGGACATCAATTATTTTTTAGATTGTTATTTGGCCTAGAATCTGAAACAATATATCCTAGAGAAAATATTTTAAGAGCATCAGATGGTAAATGGAGTACAAGTAAGATATTAAGAGCACTTACTGTAAATGGTGAAACATCACAATTAATTGGTCGTTCAATAGAAGGTGAAACTTCTGGTGCAACTGCTATCATAGAAAACATATTTAAATTTCAAATAGGTATAAATGAAGTATCAGAATTTATATTAAACGCTGATACAATTGTAGGCACCTTTACTACTGGTGAAGTTATCAGAGGTACAGCAAGTGATGAAGATGATATTTACATTAAAGCTACAATCACAGGAATACCTAGTACAACAACAATTACTAACGATGGTAGTTTGTATAGTGAAAATGATTCGATAACAACAACAGGTGGTGGACAAGGAGCTATTGTTCAAGTTGATGCAGTTGGTCGTAGTGGTATTACAGAATTTATAATAGCAAGTGGTGGTTCAAGTTATGAGATTGGTGATGATATAGTATTTACAAATACAAACACAGGTGGTGGTTCAGCAAGAGCAAAAGTTTCAGTTGTTAATGGTGGTATTACAACAGAAAACGGAACAGTTGGTGCTACTTCTACTGATCACATTGTATTAGAAGATGAAACAACTAGAGGTGATTCGTACACAGGAAATAAGATTGTACAAGAAAGTGGATCAGGCTCAAACGATATTACAGATATAAGAATTATATCAGCTGGAAATAATTATAAATCTTTACCAGTGGTAGCAGCAGCTACTACAACTGGCTCAGGCGCAGTTGTCTATGCTTATGGTACAGATATAGGTAGAATACTAGGAGTAAAGATTATTGAGTCTGGCGCAGGTTATGAAGCGTCACCCTCTCCACCTACATTAGCATTACCAAGTTATTTAATTATATCAAATTTAACAGGTTCTTTTTTAGCTGGTGATACAATTTCAGGTGTTAACAGTTCTTCAACAGCAATAACAGCTACCGTAGTGTCTTATACATTAAGTACAGGTGTATTAAAAGTTTCTAGTTCAACAGGTGTCTTTGCTGAAAATACACCTATAACTTCTAGTGGTGGTGCAACTGCTACAGTAGAAAAAAATGATTTAGCAACAGCAACAATGACAATAGGTAATGTTGTTGATACAGCTGGTACTTTTATAAACCAAGATAGTTGGACTTCCGAAACTTCAATGAGAGTACAAGATAGTTTATACTACCAAGATTTTTCTTATGTAATTAAAGTTGGTCGTACAATAGCTGACTGGAGAGATAGTTTTAAGAAGACTATGCATACATCTGGTTTTTATTTCACAGGACAAGTAGACATTCAATCACAAATTGATGCTCAAATAAAACAGATAACAGGAATTAATTCTGGTGTAGATTACGAACAAATTGCATCAATTGTAAATACTTTATTCTCTACAATATTTGGTAGAAGATTAGGTACAACAGATGATGGTACTTCTTTAAGAGCAAATTCTGAAAGAGGAATTGATCCAGATTTTACAGATAGTACAGTTGAACACTTTACACCTAATACAAGAGATATAACTTTAGTTAGACATATGAGATTTGACTTGAAATTTAAAGAGTTAACTACAATTAGAAATAATACTACCAAATACGGTAGAGCTGTAGCTGGTCCTAACTTACACTCTTTATCTCATTTAATATTAAATACCCATTACGCTAGTCAAATACAACTGGCACAATTAAACGATTTAAGATTAATGGGAACACTAAATGCTAGTATTGATGGTGAATTAAATGTTTTAGGTGATTTTTCACATAAACTAAAAACTCAATTTGCTTTACCAGCTGAAATATTCCATATATCTAACGATAGTTTTGATGAAGATAGAGCTTCATTTGATAATACAAGCATTACCTTTGATGCAGTTTAATTATGATTATAAATAATAATAACAGGAAATTGATTGTTAAGATAAATGATAAAGTTTTAACAAAAGAGGAGTATAAATTAGAAGATAATAGTATTACTTTTAAGACACCCCCTAAACCAAATGATAGAATATCACTATTAAGAGAGAACAATGGCCAAACAAATAATTAATATAGGAACAACTGCTAACGATGGTACAGGTAGTACAATTCGTGCTGGTGGTGATTTAGTTAACGATAACTTTACAGAAATTTATACAGCATTAGGTGATGGCACTACAATTACTTTTTCAGTAGCAGGCGCAACTAATGGACAAGCATTAGTATTTGATTCAGGTACTGGTAAATTCAAACCAGGTACAGCTGCAGCAAATTCAGATTTCATTGTTTCCGGTGATGGTGGGACAAATCAAACAATTTCAACTGGCAACACTTTATTATTAGCTGGTGGTACAGGTATTACAACAACTGGTGTTGCGACAGATCAAGTATCTTTTGCTATTGACGCAACGGTGGCAACACTAGCAGGTACACAAGGATTGACTAATAAAACTATCGCTGCTGGTAATAATACGATTACAGGTTTAACTACTTCAAACTTAACAGGTAGTGCTGCGATAACAAGTGGTCAATTAGCTGGCTCTATCGCAAACGCAAAATTAGCTAATTCAATAATTACAATAGAAGGAAGTGATTCATCAACTGATACTGTTGCTCTAGGAGAAACATTAGTATTCGCTGGTTCAGTCACATCAGCTATTTCTGGTAATACAATTACATTAACAGGATTTTCTGGTGGTACAGATTTAGACCAAGCAAACGCAGTGGTTAGAGATGTAGGTTATATATCTCATAGATCATCTTCAGCTACACCTACAAAAACCATAGTAGTGACAGTTGCCGCTCAAGCAGCAGAACATTATTATAATGGTACAGGTTCATCAAACAAATTTGTTTTAGATGGTGACCAAGGTCCAGCTTTACAATTATCACCAGGTATATATAGATTTGACCAAGCAAGCGGTACAAACTCAGGTCACCCATTATTATTTTACCAAGACCCAGCTAAAGCTGAAGCATATACAACAGGTGTCACTACAAATGGTACACCAGGAAGTGGTGGTGCTTATACTCAAATAGTTATTGATAAAGATACACCTTTAACATTATACTATCAATGTTCTAGCCACGCATACATGGGTCATGTTATACAAGTCGTTGGTGGATTTTCAAATGGTGCTTTAACATATTCAAACGGTACTGCTACAGGAGATGGTTCTACAGCTACAACAACTATTTCAGCTGGTAGAGCAGTTAATGATGTAATTGTGACAGTAAACGGATTAATATTTGTTCCTACTACTGACTATACAATTTCAGGTACTACATTAACATTTGCTGCTGCGCCAGGCGCAGGTAATAAAATTTCAATTAGATATTTACCTTTATCAGGTTCTGCTACATATACTAATACAGCAGCAACAGGTGATGGATCAACAGTAGGATTTACAATCGCATCTGGTAGAACAGTCAATGATTTAATAACAACAGTCAATGGTGTATTAATGACACCTACAGATGACTATTCAGTTTCAGGCACAACTCTAACATTTGTGACTGCTCCAGCAGCATCTGCTGAGATCAGCATAAGATTATTAAGGTTAAACTAATATGGGTACAATAACTAGAAATTTAGCTTACAATGTTTTAACAGGTGGTGTTATTAATAGACCACTAATAGAAAATGCTTCAATAGCCAATGCTACATCAATACCAGCAGCTTTAACAAAAATAAGATTTTTTAGAGATACAGGAACCTATATAGATGGTTTAATTACTATGTATGGTCTTTCGTAATCTATTATAAATAAAAGAGAACAAGGAGAAACTTAACAATGCCAAGATACAAACTAGTAGATGGAGTAAGAATCCAATTTACTGCTGATAGCAGTAAATTTAAGTAATTTAGTATGGCCTACGAAACCATAACAAAAACGATTATAAATATTGATAAGGAAATAAAATGCCAGCAATAATAACAAATAAATTTAGAATACACAACGCAGAACAGTTTACAGAGTCTTTTACTGAATCTGGAGCAAATGTGTATTACATGGGTATTGGTAGACCTCAAGCGTTTGCTACATCAACTAGAGGTGATAGTAGAACAACAAATGAGGGTTCAGATTCAGCTCCTCTAACACCAGTAGATTCAATACAAGATGAGTTCTTTTATTTTGATGATATGTTGGCGGCTAAGAAAATTTCTAGTTCAGATATTTCATATGTTATACCAAGAAGAAATTGGGCAACAGGTACAGTTTACGACTATTACAGACACGACTATGGTAATAGAATAACAGGTGGTACTTCAGTACAAGCAGCAAATAGTGGTGCGACTACTTTATTTGACGCTACTTATTATGTACTATCAAGTGCAAACCATGTTTACAAATGTTTAGATAACAATAGTAATGCTAATTCAACAGTAGAACCTACTGGAACATCTACATCTATTTTATCAACTGGAGATGGATACAAATGGAAATATATGTATTCACTATCAGCGGCTCAAGCAGCAAACTTTTTATCAACAGACTTTATGGCAGTTGCAACTGATTCAACAGTTAGTTCAGCAGCTACTGCTGGAGCAATAAATGTTGTAAAAATTAAAACTGCTGGTGCAAGTGGTACTAATGGTACGCACACTAGTATAGCAATTAGAGGAGATGGTACAGGTGGAGTAGTGACTTGTGTTGTTTCTGGTGGTGCAGTCACATCTGTGACAGTCACAAACGCAGGTTCAGGATACACTTTTGGATATATTAGAGTTGCAGATATTGTGGCTGCTGGTGCAACAAGTTTATCAGGTACAGAATTAGATTGTATTGTTGAGCCAAGAGGCGGACATGGATTTAATGCAGTACAAGAATTAGGTGGGTATTTTGTAATGTTGAACACTAACTTTGAAGCTACTGAAGCAGCAAACTCTGGTGACTTTACAACTGCAAATGATTTTAGACGAGTTGCTTTAATGAGAGACCCTAAGTCAGGTGGTTCGCCCGCATCGGCAACTACTTTAAGAGGTACAAAAGCAGTTTTAGTGACAAGTCCATCTGGTACTTTTACAGCAGATGAAGAAATTAATCAAGCAACTACTGGCGCAGTCGGTAAAGTTGTAGAATGGGATAGTTCAAACAATATTCTTTATTACATACAAACAAGATTTAATGATGAAGGTGTTGATACTAACGGTAATCAAACAGCGTTTTCTGGTACTAATACTATCACAGGACAAAGTTCAAGTGCTACAGCTACACCATCAACTTCATCAACAACGGTAGATAGTATAGCATTTACAAGTGGATATAGTGCTGGTGAGTTAGACGCTGATGTTGGTGATGTTTTATATGTAGAAAATAGAGCACCAATTACAAGAGCTTCAGATCAAACTGAGAATGTTAAATTAATAATTGAATTTTAGAGGGAAAATAAATGCCAAGTCCAACAGACTTTAACCTCTCGCCTTATTATGATGACTTTACAGAGTCAAAAAAGTTTCACAGAATACTTTTTAGACCGTCATTTGCAGTTCAAGCGAGAGAATTAACACAGTCACAAACACTATTACAAAACCAAATTGAGAGAGTTGGCGATCATCTGTTCAAAAAAGGAGCAATGATTATCCCTGGTCAAGTATCTATTGACACAGAGTACACATCTGTTAAGTTAACAAGTATTGCAGGTTCAAACACATTAGCACAATTTACAACGGGTACAACTATCACAGGTGGTACTTCAGGTGTAGTAGCAAAAATTGTTTCAACAGAAGCAACCGATGGTACTGACCCAGATACTCTTTATGTAAAATATAATAAGACTGGAACAAACAATACAGATTTAGTATTTTCAGATGGTGAAACAATCACAGGAACAAATAGTGATAGTGTTTCATTATCAGCAGTTGTAGCAACTACACATACAGGTTCAGCTGCAGCTATTGAAACAGGTGTATATTACATTAATGGTTTTTTTGTACAAATAGATACTGGAAGTTTAGTATTAGACAAGTACACAAACACACCATCATATAGAGTAGGTTTTACAGTCACAGAAAGTTTTGTGACACCTAATGATGATGCAACATTAAATGATAACGCAGCTGGTTCATCAAACGCAAATGCTCCAGGCGCACACAGATTTAAGATATTACTATCACTTGCTAAAAAAACTTTGGCTTCAACAGAAGATGAAAATTTTTATGAAATTGCTAGAGTAGAAGAAGGAATTACAAAATCTATTGTTAGAAGCACTGAATATGCTGTATTAGAAGATACACTTGCTCGTAGAACATTTGACGAATCAGGTGATTATGTTTTAACTAATCCAGACTTTGATGTTAGAGAACATTTATCGTCAGGTAATAACAGAGGTATCTATACAGGTGGTAATGGTGGTTTAGCTACTAAACTTGCTCTTGGAGTATCTCCATTTAAAGCTTATGTAAAAGGTTATGAATCTGAAAGAATTGGAACAACTTTTGTTGATGTAGAAAAAGCTAGAGATTTTGAAACAGCTAATAATCATAAAACAAGATTTAATGTAAAAAACTTTATTAATGTAAACAATGTTTATGGACAACCAGATGTAGGGTTTGTTTCTGGTGATGTAGAAGCTTTTAAAACAGTTAATTTATTTGATACAAAAACAGCTGTTAGAGGAACGCAACAATCAACTGTGGGTACAACTGTACCACAAATTGGTCGTGCTAAATCTCGTGGTTTTGAAACTGTATCAGCAACCGAATCAAGTGATATAAACGCAACATCTTCAATATACAGACACTACTTATTTGATATTGAAATGTTTACTCATCTAAACTTAACAACATCTGCTTCATTTTCAACAGGTGAAGTTGTATCAGGTGCTACTTCAGGTGCAACTGGTACTGTTCAAAGTGTCACTGCTACTAAATCAGCAGCGATAGCGATTACAGCTGCCAATCCTTCTGTTGCAACTTTATCTTCTCACGGATTTAGAGATGGTCAACAAATTACTCTAACAGGTGGAACATATTCTGTAAATAGTACGGTTAACTCAGGCGCAAGAGTTTGTGTTGTAAGAAACACTACAACAAATACTTTTGAATTATTTGATAGTGATGGTACAACATCATTAAATGTCACAGCACAGTCAGGTAATCCTACAGCCTCTCACACAGTAGTTGTACTATCAAATGTTTCAGGTACATTTAGTGCTAGTGAAGTTATATCAGGTGCTACTTCTTCTGCGACAGGAACAATTCAAGCTGATACTTTAGGATTCAATGGAGTTAAAACAAGAGATATAAACTCTGTTAAACAAATTGGTATGGCTGGTTCTCCAACATACACAGCAGATGCTGACACAACAAGTACATACGGATCAAATACTACAATTACAGGTAATGTCACAGTAGCAAATAGTGATGCAACTGTATTTGGTAAAGGTACAAACTTTACAACAGATTTGAAAATAGGAGATACAGTTTCATTTACAAATAACGCAAACGGAACAGTATCCGGTATAGTTAAGTATATTGTATCTCAAACAGAATTAGAATTAACAGCTAATGTAGGTGGTAGTGATGTCACTACAGCTTCAGTATTAACAGTTAAAAGAGCAAAACTTACAAATCCTGAAAACAATATTTCAATATTTGACTTACCTCATGTCACAATTAAAACTTTAAAAACAACTGCAAACAGTGATGCAACAGATACTAACTTTAATGTTAGAAGAAACTTCACAGGTACATTATCATCAAATGGTGATGTCACAATTACTGCAGGTACAAATGAAACATTTGCTTCTTTCGCAAGTGATGATTTTACTGCTACAGTTATGACAACTGGCGCTGGTGGAACTGGCGCAGTTGGAGATGTATTAAATTTAGGTGGAAATAACCACGAAGGTGATTCTATCTTTACATTAGGTGGTTCACCAACAGGTAAAACACTAACAGTAGATTTAGGTGCTAATTTTCAAGGACATAAATTAAAGATTTTAGCAACAATAGTAAGAACGGTTGCTGGTTCAAAAACAAAAGCTTTAAACAGTGGCTCAACAGTTGCTATTTCAACTCAAGCAACTATTGAAAGTGGTACAATTGGTTTAGGTAAAGCTGATATTTTCAAAATCAATAATGTTTATATGTCACCTGCTTTTGGAACAGTTGCTACAACTTCACATACAGATATTACAAATAGATTTAATTTAGATAATGGACAAAGAGATAATTTCTATGACATAGGAAGATTAAAATTAAAACCTGGTGCGATTAGACCAACAGGTAGATTACTTGTTAACTTTGATTTCTTCTCACATGGATCAGGAGATTATTTTGATGTTGATTCTTATGCTGGGGTAATTGACTATGAAGATATTCCAAGTTATAATTCAGATACAACAGGTAGTAAATTTCAATTAAGAGATTGTTTAGATTATAGACCTAGAGTAGATGATGCTAGTACAATAAATTCAGGTAATAACGATAGAAGTTTTGATGGAACAGGTGGATCAACTATTGATATACCACAATTCAATTCAGATATAACAACAGACTTTGAATTTTTCTTAAATAGAATAGATAAAGTTTTCATCACTAGACAAGGCGATTTAAAAATATTAAAAGGTGCTAGTGCTATCAATCCATTAGAGCCAGGAAATTTAGATGGACATTTACTATTAGCTACATTAACTATACCAAGTTATACTTTAAATACAGATGAAGTATTAGTAAGAGCTGAAGATAATAGCAGATACACAATGAGAGATATTGGCTCTTTAGAAAATAGAATTAAAAATATAGAATACTATACTCAACTTTCTTTATTAGAAGCTGATGCTCAAAGTTTACAGATACAAGACGAAAATGGTTTTGATAGATTTAAAAATGGATTTGTTGTAGATAACTTTACAGGCCACAATGTTGGTGATGTAGGGAACAATGATTACAAACTATCTATTGATAGAGCAAGAGGTGAAGCAAGAACCCCATTTAGTGAAGATGTTATTGAAATGGAAGAAGTTGATGATGATTTAACTTCTATATTAGCGGCTGATAGAACAGCAGCTAATTATGCTAAAACAGGTGACCTAATTACTTTACCATATACAGAAGCAACTTATTTAGAACAACCATATGCTACTAAAACAGAAAACTTAAATCCATTTTTAGTATTTAATTGGATTGGTAATGTAGAATTGGACCCACCAGTTGATGAATGGAAAGAAACAAGAGTTGCTCCTGAATTAGTTGTAAATCTTAATGGTACATTTGATAACTTAGCAAGAGAGTTAGGATTAAGTAATACTTCACAAGAATTACCAGTAGGTACTGAGTGGAATGAATGGCAAGATCAATGGTCAGGTAATCCTAGATCAAGTAATAGCTGGCAAGGTAATTCTTTAGTACAAACTACAAGTAGAGATGTTGTACAAACAAGAGCAGGTATTAGAACAACAATAGTACCTCAATCAGTTAGACAAAGTTTAGGTGCTAGAGTTATGTCAGTTAACTTTATACCATTTATTAGAAGTAGAACAATAACTTTTGAAGGTTATGGTTTAAGACCAAATACTAAAGTTTATGGTTATTTTGATAACATAGTAATTACCGCTTATATTACTCCTGACGGAGGTTCATTAGGTGGAAATTTAATTACAGATACAAATGGTTATGTAAAAGGTTCATTTGCTATTCCTGATCCAAATAATACTTCAAATCCTAAATGGAGAACAGGTAAAAGAATATTTAGATTAACAAGTTCATCTACAAATAGTGAAGATAGAACAAATGTTGCCACATCAGCTGAAGGTGATTATTCTGCTAAAGGTTTATTAGAAACAACACAAGAAGCTATTGTTGCTACAAGAGAAGCATCAATACAGAGAACATCAGTCACATCTTCTCAAACTACAACTAGAACAGCAAGTAGAGTTGTTGCGGTAAGACAGCCTCAAAATAATAATCGTGGTGGTGGAGGCGATCCATTAGCGCAATCATTTATAATTGATGATACAGATGGTGTATATATCACTTCTTTAGACGCTTTCTTTGCTACTAAATCAGATACAATTCCAGTAAGAGCAGAAAATAAGAAATATGATCAATGGCTATCCTGGACAAAAAGTTATACCATTCG
>FUWD013171610.1_pt1 | contig 16320 bp, 14 predicted proteins | sample 1063281 | NCBI WGS metagenome assembly FUWD01 (sample SAMEA79048168, study PRJEB19326) | metagenome | biome: marine | reverse complement strand
TTATATCACAGGAAAAAATGGAAACGTATTTGAAGGATTATCTGGGAGTTCGTAAGGTAATCTGGTTGGGTGGTGGTCTCAAGGGAGATGATACTGATGGTCACATAGATAATCTGGTCAGATTCGTCAATCCAACCACCATCGTCTATGTATCAGAAGAGAATACAAGCGATGATAATTATTCAAGTTTAAAAACCATTCCCGAAACGCTTAAAGAAGCCACAGATCAAGACGAAAATCCTTTCACACTCATCCCTCTACCCATGCCTGCGGCAATAGGTTATGGAGGTAATCGCCTACCGGCCAGCTATGCAAATTTTTATATTGGCAATCACTCCGTCCTGGCCCCAGCTTTCCTTCAGAGCACGGACAATGCCGTAGCTGATATTCTGAAGGATTATTTTCCGCATAAGAAAATAGTTTCTATTGACTCGCGTGTACTTATCAAAGGACAAGGCGGCATCCATTGTATAACACAGCAACAACCAGCACACTCACCATCGGAATTCCATCCTTTTGAGCCAAAAAACGAATGGGCCTGACTAATTTTTTACCTGTAGCAATTTTTAACTTTGAATATTAAAAATTCATCCATTCACCAACATCGGTGACAATAAGCATTTTCCCAAATTAAATAAATATCGTTTAAGAAAATATAAAAACTATGAATTCTCAATTCTACCTTAACCCCCTAAGTTATCAATCAGACGTAATCAACAACCACAGATTTATTTTTTGTTTCACATTTTTCCTGAAATGATAATTTGATTTTTCAAAAACATCTAACTATATTGGTGTCTGAAAATTGATTAGTTATGTAATCTTTTTTTAGTTAAGGAAAATAAATGGCCTTCATTCGTTTACGCTTGTGAGGAATGTCAAAGCGAAATCAGACATATCACCACGGCACTCCTCAATAACAGTTTCACAGACAACTGCCCTAAGTGCAAAACTGTAAAGAGTTTTGCATTTTTACGTGACGGCAATGTTGGGGAGGATTGGTATTCAAAAACTGTAATTAAAAATAAACGAAGAAGGCCCGGAGATGAATTGTATAATGAAGATGATGAGAAAAGAGATGATGACGTACAGGACGTTGTGAAAATCTCTGCATAGCGTCCACTTCCCAAACCTGCCAACAAATCCAGACACAACAAGCCACGCAGACTCACGCTCGGTCCCAACCCTACCAGCGAAAACCTTTATTTTTCAGCAGATAACAAACAGCAACCTATAAAACAAATTGGTTACGTAGCGGGTATCAGCTATTCGAAACAGGTGTGGAACCTTCAGACTGCGGGGGTATTTCAGGAGGGGGCCTGAGGTGCTGTAGTTCTTCTTGTAGTGATTCTATCTTACGCTCCCGCATGTGCACTTGGGTTTTAAATTTGATGCGAGTGAATAACTCGAAAAACCAGGCAACGAGGAATCCCAGACCAAATGAACTCAAGACAACCATCATAGTGGGAACTTGGATGGTATAATCATTGAAGAACACATCAAAGAAGTGAACCTCAACAGTATGCATATTCTTCACGGCGAATAATGATACCAAAGTAACCAGAAGAATAAAGAAAATATATCTCAGGGTCGGCATTCTGAAGTCAAGTTAGGGTTATTAAAGAAAGATGTTCGAGGTAAAACTATTCATCCTCACCTTCTTCTTCCTCATCTTCTCCCCCATCTTCCTCTTCTCCATCATCCGAAGATTCACCGCTCGGCGCTTCTTCTGTTATCTCTTCAATTTCAGGCGTTGCTTCTGGCTCTGAAGCAGCTTCCTCGACAGCAGGAGCATGCTCCTGCGGCTCTGATTCTACAACGGGAAGCTCGATTGGAGGAGCCTCCTGAACTTTGATATCTCCTACAGGAATGGGTGCGACCGGTACGGATGATTGCTGACCACCAGCTCCAAACTCACCTAAAAGTGCCTGAATACTGGCTATGACCTGACTGGTTTTTACATTTACGTCTGGACTGTCACTCGAAGCCATGCCCTGAACCGCAACTAAAGCACGTTTGAGTTCCATCACAGCCAGCCTGCGTTCGCTGTCATTCATCTTGGATTTGATTACAGTAATGTCCGTATTTACTTTATCCAGACTATCCTTAACTTCCTTTCTAAGAGGAGCTATTTTTTGTTCAAGGGTACTCACGGCTGAATCGACCCCGCCAACTCGATCATCGAGATCGCGGATGAAAAACAGAATAAATACAATCGCCAAAGCAGCCAACCCAAACCCAAGATAAGCAACAGCTCTCAACAAACTCATCTCTTCTCGGGCCTTCTCAACTGAAGCAACAGGTTTGCTTAATTCGGCCTCTTCATTAAAGCCATCTTTAGCGTCTCCCTGTGAATAGTATGCAGTGGGATCTTCCTGTTCTTCCTTTTTAATCTCTTCAATACGGTCTTGAGAAGAAGGATTTTTTTTATTCTGGTCGCTGTCGCTACTGGTCATGATTCCTCCAAATTTCCTAAAATATTATGCAATAATTTTTATAGATCTTTACAATATCAACTTGAATGATTGAACCCGCCTCCCATATTATTAATCTAACAATTGTAATCTAATGGGATTGGTGAGAAATCGTACTTTTTCTAGACGGAAATTCTATAGTTTTCCTGTCAAAAAATAATCCTGATGCTGTATGGAACAAAACGCCGAAAATTGCGCTAAAATCAAACGTATGAAAGGATACAATCGAAAAAATGAAGCCTGATATTACAAGCGCACACCGTACCTTGTCAAGCAAAATAAGGCAGAGACGCAAAGTGGTATTATTCCTAGTATTGCTGGCTTTACTGCTTGTTCAGCCGTTGTCCCTGTGGGCTGAAAAGAGCCTTCTTATCACTCCTGAATCCTTGAATTCCATGCCTCCTGATAAGGTGGTGATCATCGATACCCGCTCAAAATTTAAATATCTACTGGGACATATTCCGAATGCTGTGCATATGGGAAGCTGGCAGGATTTTACCCGGAAGGTTAACGAAGTACGGGGCTTATTGATTGAGGATCGACATTTCATCGTGGAACAGCTTAAACCTTATGGAATTGATCATCATAAAGTGATCGTGGTTTATGGCGACCCTACTGATCCATGGCGAACGGATGGCAGGTTCTTCTGGATGTTTGAACGGTTTGGATTTAATAAGGTCGTTGTCCTGAAGGGTGGGCTGGATAACTGGAATAATTCTGGCGGAAAATTGGAGCGGGGTCGTGGGAAAAGTCCCGGCAGTTCCTCTCTAGCTATTGAAGATATCAACCTGAATGAAATGGTATCGGCGGACCAGAATTGGATCGCCCAGCGACTTGTATCAAAAGACCTGACTCTCATTGATAATAGAACTCGCGATGAATATGACGGCAGTCAGCCCTATGGTTCGGCTGCGGGGTGGACATATTCCGACAGCAATTCACATTCACTGGCCCGACTTTTTTTCACCGGAAGGATATATTAAGGATAACGATGAAATTAACAAACTTTTAAAGCAATTTAATATAAGCTCTGAAAAGGAAATTGTTGTATATTGCACGGGCGGAGTCCGTTCGGCAATGGCCTACTTTGTGTTAAGGCACCTTGGGTATAAAGTTCGCAACTATGATGGATCCTGGTGGGATTGGAGCCTTAACCCAAAGCTTCCTATTGAGAATTCCTGAACAAGCAAATACCTGCTTAACCTAAATAAATACATACTAATGAGCACTTACACCCCGGTTGCTCGTACCGAAGAAATTCCTGTTGGAGAGCGCAAACGTATTGAGGTGAATGACCAGCGTATCAGCATTTTCAACATTGCTGGAGAGTACTACGCCATACATGACACCTGTCCGCATAAAAAAACAGCACCTCTCATCAGGGGGACTCTCGATGGGATAGCCATCAAATGCCCCAACCACGGATATCGATTCGACCTCAAAACGGGAGAATGTAATATCTCCCCGGATTTTAATGCAAAAATATTTCAGATCAAGGTTGAAGGCGGTGAGATTTTTCTAGATATGAGCTAGCCTTCCAATACAGTTTTACATCAGGCCATTTATAGACCAGCAAAACCTTTATTTAATTGGTGCCCTCGACAGGACTCGAACCTGTTACCCCCAGATTAGGAATCTGGTGCTCTATCCTGATGAGCTACGAGGGCTTATTTGTTTAAGATTTCACAGAAAGAAATAATCAGAAACGCATCATACTACCAAATCTTTGATAAATTGCCGGTATTTTTAGATATTATGGTTGGGGAAAAGTTATACGGCTTTGCTAAGTTTCTGTCTGCTTTTCTGGGAGGGTAACAATTGAATAGGCAACAACCAGAGATAACCCTGGCATTAAAGCCACTCTCGAGAGATATGGCATACAATGTGCTTATATAAAGTAGAAGAAGAATATTGTCAAAATTCAGACGCATGTTTTTTTGGAATGCATTACGACAGGAAACTTCTAATCTGGAAATTAAAATGCAAAGGCATATGAAGGCTTATCTCTATAGGAAGCCTTGTTTAATGCCCCTAAAACAGGATAAAACGAAGGAATTCCAGAAAATTGAAATAAATGCACAGAAATGGAGGAGGATGGACATGAATCAAGCTGCAGTTTTGACACAAGTTGAAGATGTGCACCTTTCACAGGAAAAACAAGCACACTTGAAGGAAAATATTGCCGAAGGAATTGACCTTTTAAGCGATCAGGAGCGGCTAGTAATGTCATTGCACTACTATGAAGAGCTGACAATGGCAGAAATTGCCCAGGTGTTGGATATTAAGGAAGATAAAGCAGAGGAAATTCGAGTCACCACACTGGAAAAACTGCTCAAACCGTAGTCACTCAGGCTGGTGAGCATTATCAAAATCTATTAATATCTACTTATCCGCTTCCTACGATAAGTCCAACTTTTTTTAAGCCATTTTATTATTGGATAGATTAGTAATGCCAAGATAGCGACAGGAAATTTATACTTGGTAATAGACCAGTCAACACGAACATCAAATAATGAATAAATCATATCTGGCCAGTGCTCACCCGTCGTATAGATGATCGCGTATGACAAAATCAGTGATATAATTATGACACTATTCTGATTGATAAATTTCATTTTGCTGTCCCGCCCCTCCCAGGTTTTCCAGGTAATGATATTCTGATATTCTTAAGTTTTCTGAAATCTAAAGTTTTGTTTCCATCTAGACATCCGTCCACAGAATGAAACAATCTATGTGTATTAAAGTCCAAGTCATGTCCAACCAAGTCTGCGAATTCAGGGGAACATTCTGTGAATTTTGTATTTATATTAGAAACATCGGTAGCTGAGCGTAGGCTTTATTCACATCGACCAGTTCACCATTCATTCGACACAAGGCAAGCCCAATCGGTGTAGCTTCAAAAAGTGTACGGCCGTAATTATCTTTATCGCTATTCATTTCAACTAAGGGGCGGCTTGAGCTTTTTGGCGTTCAAGGGCACGCAACCTTCGCGCTTCCTTTTTGTTTACTTTAGTTTTTGATTTTTTCTCGATGACAGGTTCTCCCTCCCAGCCAACTTTATCCAAAAAGTCGTCGTATCCGCCGTGAAAATATTCCGCCCTGCCCTTATGAAAAATAATTAAATTCTTAACCAGGGTTTTAAGAATGAGTTCCGAGTGAGTTACGATAACAAGAGCACCCTCATAATCATTCAACTCTTCAATCAAGGCTTCAATTGATTCTACATCCAGGTGATGAGTCGGTTCATCCAAAAGCAACAGGTTTGTAGGATGAGAAATTATTTTCCCAAGCAGGACCCGGCTCCTCTCTCCACCGGATAACACGCTCACCTTTTTTTTGCTCAATTCACCATCGAACATCATGGCTCCGCATATGCAGTGGGCGGCTTGCAAGGATAGGCTGGGATTACTGCGAAGAACTTCATCCAGCACCCTATTTCCCGGTTCAAGGCGTTCAATATTGGTCTGACCAAAGTGACCCAGACAGGCAGATGGATGCCTGGTGATGGAACCGGCGCAAGGAACCAATTCCCCAGCCAGGCAATTTAATAAAGTTGACTTACCTTTTCCGTTGGCTCCGATGATTCCTATGCGGTCCTTCTTCCCTATTGGAAATGAAATGTTTGAAAAAATATTATTATCAGGTATGCCATCGTAGGAGAAAGAAAGATCTTTTACTGTCATGACTGTCTTGCCTGGACAAGAGCGATGATTAAATCTAAATCCCAGATTCTTTTCGCTGGACAGCTTGTCCATGGTTCCCATCTTCTCCATCATTTTCAAGCGAGACTGAGCCATGGCGGCCTTGGAAGCCTTGGCGCGAAACCGGTCGATAAGAGACTGCATTTCTTTTCTCTTGCTCTCAAGATTTTTTCGGGTCAACTCATAAGCTTCTTCTTCCTGGATTATTTGCTCATAGTATTTAATGGTACCACCCGCGACTTTTCTGGCTTGCTTACGGTGCAATCCAAGTGTGTGAGTGGTGACTTTATCCATGAAGTCACGGTCGTGAGTGATGAGTACCATTTCACCGGGCCATTTATTCAGGTAGTCCTTGAGCCAGCGGAGTGAAAGAATATCCAGATAGTTGGTAGGCTCATCCAGAAGAAGCATATCGGGGTTGGCCAATAACGCCTTGCAAAGGTTTATCCTCACCTGATAGCCACCACTGAAGGTGGCAGGATCTTTATGAAAATCCTCCTCTGAAAATCCCAAGCCAGAAAGGATGATCTCCGCTTTATAATGGTCCCATTGTTTATCAGGGCTTAAAGCCTGAATGCATTCTTTAAGAACGGACGATTGGGTGAAACGGATAATCTGCTCCAAGGCACCTATGGCGTAACCTTTGGGCCAGGAAAGAGTCCCTCGAGTCGTAACTCTCCTTTCCAAGAATCATCTTGAACAGCGTGGATTTTCCAGTGCCGTTTTTACCTACTAACCCAACGCGTTCGCCCTTGTTAATTAAAAAGGACATTCCTTCAAACAGAGTTTGTGGTCCAAAAGATTTTTCAAGCTCAGTGGCAATAATCATAATCGCATAGTGATATACAAAAAGGACTTATAACAAAAGCTATAAGCCCTCGGTTAATAGGTGACAATCAAATAAAAATCAATCGGTTAGTTAGATCTTCAAGAAATTTAAAAACGGGATATCTGGTTACCTGCGTTTAGTAATGAATTTTTAGCGAGGATACCTTTTTTGAAACGCCCTAACCCTTGGGAATTCTATTGTAAGCTGTTTCAGGTTCAATTGGCAAGCTTCATCGTCAAGCGCTCTTTTCCCTTCTTCTCGAAGTACGATTTTGTCGATGCCTATCCTCCTAAGTTGACGACTTATAAGAAGGCGTGCTTCACTCTCATCATCGACAGCAAGGATCTTGTATTTTCCCATACTCATATATTTCTATTCAGTAATTATTAAGCAAGTAACCTGAATTTTATAGCATTTTTCGTCCCCCCCCCAAACCCAACAACTATTTACATATTTTAGAAAACCTTAGCAACTTTGTCATGTTTTGTTGTCTACATTTTGACATGGCATGTTTGGAATACTATGATAGAGGTTCAGCAATTTTAAGTTAATGGAGGTCTTAATAATGATCCGAGTACGAGCAAGTCAGGTGTTTACGCATTCCATAGAAGATGCCGTCGCGGCCCGAAAAGCCCTGGATGCAGAAGCGCCGTTTACCGAGGTCGTGGAAAAATATAGTACCTGCCCATCGAAGCAACAAGGGGGTGACCTGGGATGGATGCCTGAAGGAGCGGCCCTTTCCCTGATGGGTGAAAAAGTAACGGGACAAGATACAAACAAAATTATTGGCCCCGTCCACACTGAGTACGGATATCACATTTTGATGATCACTGACGTAATGGAGGAAATTTTGGAAGCAGAGCAGGCCCCTCCTATTGTAATCTCCCCCGAAGAGTTGAGCCAGCGGATCGAAGCCGGTGGATCCAATTTGACACTTCTGGACATCCGCGAAAGCTGGGAATGGGATATAGCCAGTATAGAAGGCTCTCAGCTCATCACCAAAGAAAATTGCGAATCGATATTGTCCACTCTCGACAAGGACCGTGAACTGGTACTCATTGACTGGAAACAGGATAGAAGTCCCAGTTTTGTTCAGTGGCTTTTTCAACGTGGCTTTTCCTATGCAAAATGCCTTGAAGGTGGAATCGACGCATGGGCGGATAAAATTGATTCTTCTCTTAACCGTTATGAAATTGATGAAGATGACGGTTATCGCTACGAAGATATTTTTGAGGAGGAATCGCCCAGCGAGCAAAGCGATGATCACCACGATCACGACCATGACCACGATCACTGATGTGGATGGAATAAACGATAGCCGCCAATCCCATTTTTGGGACTCTATATCCCGGATTTAAGATGCCCTCACCACTTCTCAATATCGAGAACCTTAGTACCAGCTTTCATACAGATGAAGCTGTGGTTCAAGCGGTGCGTGGAATCGACCTCAAGATAAATCACGGGGAAACCCTGGCTATCGTTGGGGAGTCCGGTTGCGGCAAATCTGTTACCGCCTTGAGTGTTCTCAGGCTCCTCTCGATGCCTCCAGCTCGTTTCGATTCTGGAAGCATTAAATTTAATGGAAAAAATTTGCTCCACCTGCCTGAAAAAGAAATGCAGAAGGTTCGTGGCAATGACATCAGCATGATTTTTCAGGAACCCATGACCTCGCTCAATCCCATTTTTACCGTGGGCGACCAGGTGAGCGAAGCCATTGTCCTTCATCAAAACAAAACGTCGGCAGAAGCCCGTGAACTAACACTCGATCTGCTGAAAAAAGTAGCTATCCCCTCCCCGGAAACCCGAATCGATCAATATCCGCACGAGTTATCCGGCGGCATGAAACAAAGAGTGATGATAGCCATAGCTATCGCGTGCCGCCCATCCCTGTTAATCGCTGATGAACCCACAACTGCTCTGGATGTGACCATTCAAGCCCAGATACTAAATCTGCTTTCCTCACTCAGGCATGAAGCAGGAATGTCCATCCTTCTAATAACCCACAATCTGGGGATCGTTGCTCAATTCGCTGACCGGGTAGCCGTCATGTACTCAGGAAAGATCGTGGAAGAGTCATCCGTCGAAACATTATTTAACGACCCTAAACACCCCTACACCCGCGGCCTCCTCAATTCACTGCCAGGCGACGACAGGAACCAGAAGCTGGAATCCATTTACGGCGCGGTCCCCCACCCTGCCTATTTGCCACAGGGTTGTGCGTTTCATCCAAGATGCAATGAAGTCATACCTCGTTGTCAAATACAACAGCCTCTGGATATAGCCATGTCCGGTTCTATTGAACACCGAACAGCTTGCTGGCTGTTCGACGAACCATCACAGGAAAATTCATGACGGCATTGGTAAGCATTCGATCCCTGAAAAAGTATTTTCCTGTTTATGGAGGGTTTCTCTCCCATGTAGCTGGTCAAGTTAAGGCCGTGGACGATGTTTCCATCGATGTGGGAGAAGGAGAAACGCTTGGTCTGGTGGGCGAGTCGGGTTGCGGCAAGACGACAGTTGGGCGCATGTCTATTCGCCTGATAGAACCAACATCTGGAGAGGTATACTTCGATGGCATGAATGTCCATGATCTTGACGCCGCCAGCCTCAAGCAATTGCGACCCAAAATGCAAATTATCTTTCAAGATCCCTACAGCTCATTGAATCCACGCTTCACCGTGGAAAGGATAATCGGCGAAGCCATGATGATACATGGCTTTGCAGATCGCATGAACTTGAAGACAAAAGTAAAAGAAATTATGGGAAAAGTCGGCCTGCCCGGTTCCTTCATGAATCGATACCCGCATGAATTTTCCGGTGGTCAACGTCAGCGCATAGGAATTGCCCGAGCGCTGGCGTTGAATCCACGCTATCTAGTGTGCGATGAACCCGTTTCCGCACTAGACGTATCCATTCAAGCACAGATCATCAACCTATTGCAGGAACTTCAAGAGCAGGACAATATCTCGCTTCTATTCATTTCGCACGATTTAAACGTAGTAAAGCACTTATCCCACAGAACCGCCGTCATGTACCTTGGGCAGATCGTAGAAACAGCGCCAACCGAGGCATTAAATAGAAACGCCGCGCACCCCTATACCCAGGCCTTATTGGCCGCCAAACCATCTCTTAATCCTAAAGATTCAAGAGAAAATATCTCTCTCTCAGGAGATGTACCTTCCCCGCTAAATCCTCCATCAGGATGCCATTTTCATCCCCGTTGTCCAGAGGCCATCGATCGTTGCCGAGTTGAGACACCCACTACCAGACAAATTAGCAAACAACACACCGTTAAATGCCACCTGTACGAATAAACAATAAAAAAACACATATACTTGCATTTATCCCTATTATCATATACTTAAGCATATATTTCACAGGTAATGGTTAAGGTATTTCGCTAACTAACTTCTAAAGCACTCCAACAAAATTTCATACCAGTTCAAAAATAATGCAAATAATGGACTAAATTTTTGAATTTAAAATAATTAATGGAGTGAGAGAAACCGTTACGAATTCAAAACAGGTCCCCCAATTGATCTTAATTGCCTTGAATAATCACAGGTAATTGACCAAAATAAATCGGTCAATTGATTTAATTGCATAAAAACAATGAATTCTGTAAAATTTCACGTAATTCATTATTGGTTACCTCTAAAAATGAAGATATCAGAGGATATATGAGTCTTTTCCCATTTCACCCTGCGCGGTTCTCTGGAACAGAGTATTAGTTTCTGATGCTTTGAACTATTTTTTGTTCCGTTCTCTCCGATGAGAGACACCCTGAACATTGAAATCGATTCAATGAAACAGAGGCACTTCATTATTCAGGATGTTTATAAAAAAATCCTGGTATAAATAAGGGGGTCTGGTCACCTTATAAATAATTTAGCGGTCCCCAAAGAAAATCCCGAGTCGAATAATATTCAGCTGGCTGCAGCACCCTCCCCCTGGGAATGGGGGAAAACTCAGATAGCTTTATCTGCGTTTCAGAAGCCTCTGAAAAACTCATAAGAGAAACTATCGAATCAGTCCAATACATCAAGTTATGTCGGTTCCACTCATTAAACGATCCGGCATTTCCAGAGCTAAACTGGGCAGAAACTGGATTAAGGATCTGGCAATTACTTTCCAAAGTTTGCGCCAATTGAACACAAACTGTTTTAGAATCATACTTACATTTTTTTCTTTCCGGTCTTAATAGAAGAGCATGACCATGCAAACAGCTGAAGAAGCCTTGAGTTATCTATACGGTTTGATACCCAAAGGAATCAAATTGGGCTTGAAGAACATTTCCTGTGTTCTTAAAGAATTAGGCGACCCCCAATTAAAAATCCCTTCAATTCAAATAGCAGGCACCAATGGTAAAGGTTCTACCGCTGCTTTTTGTGAATCCATTCTTCGCACAGCTGGTTATAGAGTCGGACTTTATACATCTCCTCACCTGATACACTTTAGCGAACGGATACAGATCGATCGGACTCCCTTGCCAGAAGATGAAATGACCTCTCTTATCCTCAGGATAAAAGAGGTGGTGGAGAAGAAGGGAATTCCTATAACATTTTTCGAGTTTAGCACTGCAATGGCCTTTCTATATTTTGCAGAGCAAGGCACAGATATAAGCATAATTGAAGTTGGAATGGGCGGTCGGCTCGATGCCACCAGTTTATGCGGTGGAGATATATCTATAATTACCTCCATTTCTCACGATCACAGTTCTTACCTTGGCGATTCGATTGAGCAAATTGCCTTTGAAAAAGCATCAATTATAAAGAAGAAAGGTACAGTTTTTGCTGTTAAAGAAAGTAAGAAAGCTGTTGAGGTAATTGAAAGAGTCGCCAGGGAGAAATATGCAAAAATACAATTCCTGGGCAACCACTTCAGGATTAAAAGGACGGGGCAGGAAACCTCTTCTCAATCCCTAATATATAGCAATAAAGAAGACCGCTTCGAAAACCTTGAACTTTCCCTTTTGGGAGATTTTCAGGCCGACAATGCGGCTCTGGCTGTGTCTGCATGCATTTATCTTGCTGGCAGAATGGGAAAGGATTTAAACGAGCAATCAATTCGAGCCGGGCTTAAAACAACACGCTGGGACGGTCGGATTGAGGTTGTTTCTAGCAGTCCGATCATAATCCTTGATAGCGCCCATAATCCAGGCGCTGTCAACAAAATGACGGATTCCGTCCAAAGCCTGTTCTCATATGCGAGAGTCATTGTCGTTATTGGGTTGATGAAAGATAAATCAGGTAATGAAATCCTGGAAATACTCTCCAAATTCGGAGATCAATTTATTCTGGTACGCCCCAATCAGGAACGTAGTGAAAATCCTGAGCGGCTCAAAGAAATTTTAAAGCATCATCGTATTCCTTGCGAGGTAATAGAAGATGTTTCCGAGGCAATTGAAAGAGTAAAAATAATTGCTAAGCCTGACGATTTAGTTTGTATAACCGGTTCCATATTTACCGTTGGCGAAGCCAAAAAGTATTTTGCAGAAAATGAATCAGATTTTAAAATTAATCTTCCTACTTCATCTGGTATTCACCTTGACGGGTGAGGTCTGCGCACAGGAAGTCCCTCCCCTTTCCTCCCCAAAACAACCCTCAGAAACAGAAGACCCCATCAATATATTCGCAGACCATGTGATTCAAGGAGCAGGAAAAGAAAGTATGTACGCCTGGGGAAGGGTTAAAGTTGAGTATTTGGACCGGACGCTTTGGGCAGATAAGGTAATGATCAATAACAAAACGGGAATCGGTAAAGCACGCGGACACATTATCCTTGTCACAGCAGATGGAACTCGGATGAAGGCAAGGGAGTCACTCTTTGATATAAAATCAGAACAGGGGAAGTTATTCAAAACTAAGGGTACTCTTACGGAGCAGTTTCGTCTAACAGGAAGAGAGATCGAACGTAAATCACCAAACCATTTCATTCTAAAAGATGCCACGTTAACTACTTGCCAAGGAGTGCTTCCCGACTGGAGTATTGAAGCAAAAACTGCAGACCTTATCAGGGAGGACCGAGTTTTATTTGATGAGGCCATCATAAAGATAAAAAACTTTCCAATCCTGTATTTACCAATGGGCTATATACCGATAGACAGGGCGAGAAAAAGCGGTTTTTTATTTCCAACCTTTGGGTGGAGCGATACAGAAGGTGTCTTATTCCGACAAGAATATTTTTGGGCAATCAACCGATGGTCCGATGCAACACTAAATACCAAACGCGTGGTAGGAGGTTGGGAGCATAGCTTGGACTACAGATATATCCCATCCTATTCAAAAAGAGGCCATGTCAGAGGGAACTTCTTTATAGATGACGTCACAGGGGATACCCTATGGAGCCTGGGAATGAACCACAACCAGGAACTTCCCAATGACGTAAAGTTTAAGGGGGTGTTGGACCTTGAAAGCCAAAACAGTCTGAATCAAATTGTTAATGACAACATTGAAGATCGAACACGCCGACACACCGATTCCTTTGTCGCAGTTAATAAAGTTTGGGATAATAGCTCGCTCGATGCCCTGGCCAGGTTTCAGGAAAGTACTGACAGCATTAAGGACGACACTCTGGGTGAACTCCCTAAAATCACATATAAAATTCAACAAACCCAAATTGGAGAAACTCCCTTCTATTTAGGCCTTGATACAAGCTCGTCCTGGTTTGTAACTGACCTAAAAACGGATGAAGATGATGATTTCTTCTTTAAAACCTCACGGGTAATTGTCAATCCACATTTAACAATTCCGATAACCATAAGTCCCTGGCTGTCAATAACCCCGTCATTAAGCGCCAGTGAAACATATTACGGGCGAGGCCTAACCACCGAGGATTCAGAATTCAAAAAGCTCCCAGGCTTTACCCGTGAGGCAGTAAGTTTTGGTACAAACTTACAGGGCCCAAAAATTAACAAAATTTATCATTTCAAAAATTCAACAACGAAAGTAAAACATCTTCTTGAGCCTCAGTTCAACTATAGTTACACTCCCGATATAGATGAAGAAGACCGGTTAAAAATCAAGAAACTTGATGGCATCGACTCCATAGGAACTCCAGCCAATAGCGTAACTTATGGTATTGAGCAACGGCTTTTGAAAAAGTTTCGGGTAGGAGCCGATAAATATGAAACAAAACAAATATTACGTTTTAACGTATCTCAGTCCTATGACATTCGAGAAGCCACCATCAAAAAACAATCTGGGCAAAACCGTCTCCCTTTCTCCGACCTTCGGTTTGATCTAGATAGTCATCCTCTTGACTCCATTATTTTTAATGCGGATGCAACTTACGACTTTGAAACCGATCAAGTTAAAACAGTTAATTTTGAAGCCGGCATAAAACCGGTCGACAACTTTTGGATTATCATGGAACGTCGGTGGATTAGGGATGGCACTAATTTCATATTGGGCACACTGGATTTATCCTTCCATCCGGGGTGGCGAGCCCAGTACAGTACGCGGTTTGATGAATTGACATCTACTTTTCGTGAAAATAATTTCAGTTTGCTGTACGATAACCCCTGCAAATGCTGGGGGTTTTCATTCGATATCATCGACAGACAGTCAAGAGATCCCGGCAACAAAAGACAAGACCAAACCCAGTTTTTGTGGACCATTAAACTTAGAGGCCTGGGTGAACTAAAACAAGGTGGTAGCGGAAAATTCCTTCATCGAGATTTTGAAGACACTTCGTTCCCAGAAACACACTTCAAGAGTAAAACGATTAACTGATTATTTGGAAGCTAATTTCCCCCCATGAACTTTTCATCAGAAATCGCAAAAATTTCCTTGGATACAGGCGCAATCAAGCTTGCCCCTGAAAACCCCTTCCTCTGGGCTTCAGGTTACAGAATGCCAATATACAACGATAACCGACTGCTTTTGGGAAATGCAAAACATAGACAACTCATTGCCAATGGTTTCCAGTCAATAATTCAGGAAAAAAATATTGACGTCGAGGTAGTGGCAGGAACGGCTACTGCTGGAATACCTCCTGCAACGAGTCTGGCCAATTTACTAGAGACCCCCCTGATCTATGTTCGTCCGAACCCTAAAGAACATGGGATGAAAAATCAGATTGAAGGAATTCTTCATCCAGACCAAAAAGTTATAGTTATAGAAGATCTTATATCCACTGGTGGAAGCGCCCTCAAAGCTGTTCAAGCCATACGTGAAGCCGGAGGCAAAGTTGAGCACTGTTTCAGTATTTTTGCCTATGAATTCACCAAAGCGACTGAGCAGTTTCAAAACGCCCAATGCCAACTTCATCAACTCCTTGGTTTTAATAAACTTGTAGCCCAGGCCATGGAAGAAAATATCTTGAACAAGGACCAGCTTCATATGCTCCAGTCCTGGAATGATGATCCCTTTAATTGGGGAGACAAAAATGGTTTTCCCTCTGAGACAAGCTGACTTCTCCCAAAATACAGCTTTGAATTCGTAACGACAATACAGCCCGTAAACCCCATTTAATAAAGCCAATATTATATTGACAGTACTCACATTTAATACTAGTATAGCCAACTCCCAGCTATATTGGGCTTGGAGGACTTGCGAATTCAAAGCATTTTTGAATTCCCTGTTTTTCATACTATCAAATGACTATTTTATAACTAATTGAGTTAGTTAACTTACCTAATAACTCCATTTTTTTGACAATTGAGTACTAAAGGGGAACTTTCAGGATGAGCAAATTAACCGTAGGACCCATCGGTTTACTCCCACCTTCTGCGGCCGCTATGGGGATCTTCCAGCCCGAAAAAGGATCTGGAAATCAACTGGTTGAAGGTGAACATGTACCGGAAGAGAAGGCAATTGAAAAGTGGGCAATAGAATTACTGACCCGGAGAAACCCGACCTTGTTTCCTGGGCCGCTGGTCATTTGGGGATGGAATAAGGAAGCAGAACACAAAGGTGCGCTGTCTCTTAAGCTTGCGGACGCAGTCCCTGGAATGAATATAATCCCTATGCCTGATTATAGACCCATATATCCAAAGATTGACCCGGAAGCGGTAATCAATCCCTGCCATCCTAACCTGACCGTTCAGCACAACAAAATCGAAGTGTGTGCACTTATTGGAGTACATTGCCATTTTGCGAACATCACATTAAAAATGATACGTGCGAACACAAATTGCTATACCACCGCACTATGTCAATATGATGGTCATGAAGACGCTTTGATCTCCATACGAGATTTAGATGGGAACAAGCTACAAAAACTGATTGATACCATCAACAGGATTAAAAAAGCCGGTACAGTAACGCCATGGGCATTGACCCCGGAAGGTAAGAAGAATTAGAGGAAATTGCGG
>FUWD013232813.1_pt1 | contig 16354 bp, 20 predicted proteins | sample 1063281 | NCBI WGS metagenome assembly FUWD01 (sample SAMEA79048168, study PRJEB19326) | metagenome | biome: marine | reverse complement strand
GGTTGTTGGTTTTCGCTGGTATCGTGATTAGATGGTTTTAGTCCAGTTGGGGTACAAGATTGAGTTTAAAAATTTCTTGGGGGCTGATAAAGTAGAGACAACGTCACCACTGCTTCTAATGATGTATTCATTGTCTTTCAATGACGCATTTTTGTAAGCAGGATTTAATGATATACAATTTTCTACTTTGTCAGAACATAAATTATTTACTATTATTCCCGATTGGGAATGTCCAACCAACTCGAATTTATATCCTTTGTATTTCTTCCTTGCCGATTCAACCATCCTTCCTTAGCGGTCTTATATCGGTAGGTTAATTTATAAGCATTTGAATCCAACGCAAAGACTGCGTTATTTGTCCAGTCTGACGCTTCTTTTGTACCACGAAACGAAACAATAACCTTCTTCATTTTAGAGTTAGTGTATACCTTACCATAAAGGTTTGATAACTTTGTGTCTAAAGTATAATCGTTTATTTTGTTAGGTGCTGGTTCTAAATAACTAGCTTCAAGAAAATTCTTCAGTTCATTTGTCTTTAGGCTTCCTCCTTTAAACTCAGGAAGGTTTTTGTCTCCTTTTATTTTTTGTTTAAGTTTTACTTGTTTATTTAAAACAGATTTAGGTATTTCATCTAGTGTCAATGGGGTCTCTTTACTAATCTTCTTGGTAGGTCTTAAAACTGGATATTGATTTGGTTTCGCTACGTTCTTCCATTCTTCGAGAAACCAGCGTTCAAGGTCTCTTTCTTCGCCATCTTCTTTATATTTACCACCACGTTTCTTGTATTCTTTCACTATTGCTCCCGAAGCGTAAGCAGATGGCTTTTTGTATCTATTCATAACATCCTCTTTTACCTTATCGTATAATACTTGATTTGTTGGCGTTGGCATATATATATTAGGAGTTATTTATTTGTAGCTATTAATTTAAAATCTAATAAATTAAAATCTAACAATAATATATATGAACTCCTTTTTGAAATCTATATTCGAACAACGAGACAAACCAATTTCTGAGTCTAGCCAAAAACTATACGCTAGAAACTTGACTAAAATGAATGATGGAAAGGAGGTTACCCATTTGAACTTTTTAAAGAATATGAAGCACGTATTAAGCATTATTGACGACTACAAACCAACAACTCAACGTAGTTTTATCATTTCAGCTTGTGTTGTTCTAAAGAATACAAATGAACCCCTTTACCAACAATATTATGAATTGCTTAGTAAAATGAACAATGACCTAAAAGTTAGAACAGAAAAAACAGAGACACAAAAAGAAAACTGGATGTCGCAAACAGAAATTGAAGATAAATTGAAATCATTAAAAGTCAGTAAAAAAATAACCAACAAGAAAGAATACACGCAAATGCTTCATCATCTCATTTTGTCTCTATACGTTCTACAACCACCTCGGCGGAATATTGACTATTGTTTGATGAAAATATCGAATGATATGACGGATACAGAGTTTAACTATTTGGATGTAAAGAATAAACAATTCATTTTTAACAACTATAAGACTGATCACAAATATAACTCGGTTGTAATTGACATAGAAGACGACATGATGAGTGTAATCAATAATTACCTAAAACATCATCCGCAGAAAAACAAACTGAAAAATAAGAAGTATAACGTCCATTTTTTAGTTCATATAGATGGCGATCCAATTGAAAAGTCTGGCGAAGTTACGAAAATATTAAACAGAATATTCGGTAAAAATATTAGCTCTTCGATGTTACGCAATATTTACTTAACTTCTAAATACGGTTCTATGATGAAAAATTTGAAAGAAGACACAGCAGATATGTCAACCAGTGTAGACACAGCTTTGAATAATTATATTAAGAAATGATACTAAAAAATAATACATTACCATTAGTAATATATTATTCGATTAGACTGCCATATGGTATGAACCGCCTTTCATTTTTCGATAAGCAGGACCGGCTTTTTTTAGAGCGTCTCCGTATTTTAATCCGTTTTGTTTAGCAAATTCTAAAACAAACTGAATCCATGCACTGGGTTGTTTTTTTGGTTTTCCAGCTGCGGAAAGTGCTAATCCACGGCAAGAGGAGCTAATTCTGGAGCAACCAACGATGTACCAGTCATAATAGCACCTTTTACAGCGGGATTCTTGACCGCTTTGCGTGTGGTTTTTACGGCCGACGAAACACCTTTACCAATATCTTTAAAGACGTTACCACCTTCAGACTTCTGACTTATGATACCTTCTTTCTCAAGAAGAGCTAAATGTTTTTTAGATGGCATTGTTTTTCGTTCTCGATTGACATACTTCTTAAGTGATTCTTTTGCTTTGTCCAGTTCCGATTTTTTACCTGAACCAGCCATTGCGATTAAAGGGGCTACCTTCATACCAACGTCGGCGACTTTACCTGCTACATCTAATCCGTCATTGATTCCTTGTTTAAACCCAGTTCCAAAATCAGACCAAAAACCAGCACCATGTAATGCTTCAAGTTTCTTCAATCGTTTTTTGTTGGCTGAGGTTAGCGGTAGATGTTCAACCACTTTTCTCACTACTTCTTTGTCTAATTTACCACCTGAAATTCCTACAAGTGGACTAGACACAACATTCGTATACTCCATATAATATCTATTGAGATAAAAAAAATGTGTTGGAGACTAAATGCTTACATATATTTGGAGAGCCGAGAACCGCCAGACGTTGAATACGACGACGTTTTTGCTCCACCAATAGCCGACTCTACCGCTGAGGCAACTCCTTTACCGATTGCTCCTTTGTTGCGTTTTAGCACATCGCCGAGAGCGGTCACGCCTTTCTTCATAAGATTACCGCCCGACATAGCTTCCACATCTTCATAATCAATTTTGGAAGTTCCTTTTTCTTTCGCTTCTAATACTTCTGATTTGGTGAGTAATCCACTCATCGTCGCACTCGATCCCCTTTCAGTAATCATTACACCACCATAGTTCGCAAGAACACAAAGTTCAATATTGGCTAAGGCCGAGTTAGCAATACCTTCCATTGGTTCTGTAGTCACAATCGCTTGGAAACCAAATTGTCCAAGACTAGAACTCGAAAGCATATCGCTCAATCCTAAATCACGAACTGGATCGATGACGATAATACTTCCTAAAGAAGTGTATTTCGCTCCGTTCCCAGATCGAACCACGCCACGGAACTCATTCCAAGTTTGTTGAGAACCATTACGGCGAGACATTTGGTAAAGCGAATAAGCATCCATTTCAGATAGAAGTCCCGCTTTGTTGTTGAAAGTGATATTAACTTGAGAGATTGGGTAGCTGAGGTTATTTGACCAATATGCTTTTTGTGACCGATATTGAGGGCGTACCACAAGGTAAATCTTGTCAGGCACTTGACGCATAGAAATGACGTTCGTCATAGCCCCATTTACACCTACACCATCCGACGGAAGAGAAAGGGTTGTTTTGTAGGCTACAAATTCGTCATATGGAAGGATATTTTTAGCATTGAGTTTTGCATATTGGGATGGATGAAGACTAATATACCGAGCCATAAGTCGGGCGTCATCTTTCAAGAAAAGAGTGGACGCCTGAGTTCCAAATTTAACTCCACTCGAGAAAGACAATACGAGTTCTTTGTTTACATTAAATACATTCTTAAAGTCATTGTATTGAAGCACAAGTTCGAGGTTGTTAATGCCTAAATAAGACGACTCTTCTTCTTTAAATTCAAGAGTTGGCATTCCTAATATGGGTTCATTCACATCAAGAGAGATTTCTACATAATAGGTTGTAGCGACAGTCAAGTTAGCTCCTGAGGCAACCGCAACACCAGCACTTGTGTAGACAACGTAACTGATGCTAGAGTCGGCACGACCAGCGGTGTCGCTGTCTTTTTCGGCAGATTCAACACCAGCACCCCACGCCGAGGGTTTGTTCTCCGACATAGCATCGACCGCTTTGGCGTAATATTTGTCTACCATAGATGGAGTAGTTTGGATGTGTTTGCTTAAAAATCGTTGATGGTATTGTTTCGTTATAACGTTGAGAATATCCGCCGATTGAACCGAGACTTTAGCATTGTTAAGGGTAAGAGATGCCGATTGAAGTGCTTGATTTAAGGGAAAAGCAGATGGTACAATTTGTAAAGTATCGACATTAATCTCAGTTGTGCCTACAGTTAATTCCATAACACATTGGATCGTACCTTGGACACGAAGGTTGCGGTCTACAAGAGTGTTTTCGCTTGGGACATTGACATTGAAAAGGGTAGTGGACGAGCTGTTCGAGTTAGTAGGGTAGCCTTGGACCACACTCGAAGCAGGACCATCTTTCACCGCAACTTGAACATCGCTGGTGATACGACTGATACGTGGATCTTGGACTAGAAAGGTAGAAAGTTCGCTAGACATTATATATTGTAGAAAGATAAAAAAAATAGCAATTAGCGATTAAACTTCTTCTACATTAACTTTCTAAATACCAATTTTATACTAAATGTTCCACCCGACGATATAGTGATTGGGATTAGTGAGCCGTCTAATTTACTTCGGTAATACATTTCAATATTGATATTGGATAATTCGCTTTGGTTTCGCATATTAATCCATCGTGGGTAAGATGGTTCGTAAATGACCCCGGGGATAGGTGTCCCTGCCTTAAAATCTGAGAGTTCAAGTTCGACGATGTTGCTAGAACCGCTTATGGTTTCAGACCCGTTTTGAAAACTATGGTTTGCGGATGTGTTGCTACTTTGAACGGGTATCGTATTTGAGGTCACCACAATAGACTCTACTGGTGACCAAGTATCGAGAGTAGAGTAATCTTGAAGAACCGATATATAGTTGACCTTTACCGATGCTATAGTTCCGTCGGATTGTGGAGGAAAGACTTGGTTCTCGGCGACATTGCCGAAGTCACTCATTTTTATTTTATAAGCATTTGCGGTCACCTTTGTGGTCATAGTCTCAAATGTAGTTAGTTCGTGTGTAAATGGTAGCGAATTGAAGAGTCTATAAAGCGGTTTATTTAAGTAAATATTGACTACATCGCTGGGGGTGTCATCGTTAAATGTCAATTCGGGAGCATTTAAAAACACTAAACCAGTATCTTTATCAAAAATGAAATAAGGCATATCTGTCCCTATATCCTTTGATTGACCAAACTCCAGTAGAGTTTTTTGAAGACCAATAAATGCTTGTTTCACCGCTTCGTTGACTAACACGAAAAAAAACTCATAGTTGTACAGATTGTAATACCCTGAACGATAATCAGCATATCCACCCTTGAACCTTGGAGGCGTTGTTCCGTTGGTTTTGTCTTGGGGTTCAAAGTAAACGTGAGCAGTAGAAGCGTAACCACCATATTCGAGGGTGATACTGTATATTGTTCGGTTACGAATGCTTTCATTCGTATCATCCTCGGAGTATTTTATCGTTGGAATAAACACTGGCAATGTCTTCAAATCCACTTTAAAGTTGGCAATGCTCATATCGTAGTTTTCACAATTGGTAATTAGCGGAGAAGTTCTGTCTTCATTGAACACAAGGTGCGGTTCGTGGTTAAAGTCGCTGTTACTATCTATATTATTTATAAGACAATTCAGATACACGTATTCCCATCGTGACATTATATATATTATCCTATATAAAAAAATTAGACCAACATTGTTATAACTTCATCGAGCGGTCGTTTTACCTTTCGTTGTTGCTTCTTGATATAAGAGACAAATTGCTTGTTGTCCATAGTTTCTTTTAGAAAAGTAGCAACACGAAGGATACACCAACGTCCACACGTGTTGATGCCTTCCATTTCTTGTTGTAGTGCGGTTTTGTTATACATAAACTTGTCTGTTGGTTTTATACTTTTGATAATTTTTCCTAAATCCTCGGACCAGTTGTTGCCCAATTGTTTGTTCATATAATTTGGGATGAAGTCAAGTATTGATTTAGGGCTGTCGGAATAACTATCAAAATATTCGAATTTGTTATCGTTCCTAATTAAAGCAGTCCAATGACCTTGATTGTATTTGGATTCGGTCAATATAAAGCAAAAATCTATTCGATTTGGGAGTAAATCGTAAATATGTTGATATTTTTCAAGATTAGCGTATTTGACGATTTTACAATGTGGGAATGCTGACTCTAAATCAAAGTTGGTGACAAAGTAATTAATAGCGTCAACATATTGCGATTTCTTCAATGTGTTTTCTGTAAATTGTTTCATTATATATTATGAAAATAAAATATACGCCTAAATATATATGACTTCTGTGTATAGTTTGGATGGAAATAGCGTGTTTGAAGTCGCTAAACGGTTTGAGCGTTTAGGTATGAAAGAATTGAAAAAAACACCTGACGAGACAATAGCGAGAATCAAATCCGGTCAAGACACTGGTTCGTCTAAATGGTTGAGCGATTTCAACAATCTTTATGGTTTAGCAAATCAACTACAAGTAAAGACAACACTACAACAAGGGGATCAGTCGTTCTTGAAACAACAACTTGAGGCTGAATATACACAATACAAACTGGATAATGTTGATACTAAAGAAGCAGTTAAAAACCAACTATCTGTAAGTCTTGAGAAGGGGCTAACAGACTTGAAAAGTATAATGGAGGCAGAAGTGGAAGAGATGAATAAAGTACCCGACCTAATGGAACGACGTTTTCTAATTGAAATTGCTCTTGATGTATGGAGCAATAAGTTTGCTGGTGCAGTAAGAGGCAGTAAATATAAAGCAACACTGAAAGAAAACCTTGATTTTATCAAAAACCAACAAATGGCTCTAAAATTAGGGTCACCTGATGTTGCTCAACAAAATATCATATATAAGACACTAAGCCAATCCGACTCAACCATTGCGAATCTTCTTCAACAAATGACACCACTTACTGAATCATTATACAATACATTTAAAAGTAAACTATCACAATGGACGATTGAAATCGATAGTGAATTACAAGAAGCACTTAAAGGCGACGCTCAAACCATAAAAGAGAACTTCAGTGTATCGTCTGCTTCACCTGAAATATCTAAGTATGATGTCATATTCAAGCGACTCCAAAAGAAATATAGCGAATTAAACAACCTCATTCAGAATATGGGTTCAACCATCGATGACCGATCATCTATTAATTTAAACCCAAATGAACCATAGCCCTTTATTATTTTATGGTATATTATATAATGAAAGAATACAATAATGTGGTAGCCAGTATCGGCAAACTAATGTCTCTCGAATCCAAAGTGAATGTAGTAGGTTCAGCGTCTATCAAAAAATCAATCTATTATTCGGATTATGACTTATTTGAAAACGTTAGTGGTAAAAGCGATACAATGATTTATAACCATTTTAAGAGCGTATTTGAAGTGGTAAAGCGGTCAGACAATGTAGTCATTACAGACTTTAAATGTGGTGAAAAAAATGGTGTTTCGTTACGCTGGACGTATGAAGAAATCAAGAACAATAATAATCAAGGTGTGAGTTTTGCGGAAGCGTTACGACATAAGTCGATGATAAAAATGGACATTGTGGCTTTAGTATCGGGTCGATTTGTTGAGATTACAGAAGTATACAACATTTATTTAGATGGAGAACCAAATATGTCTATTATGACTCTAGAAGAAATCGTTGAAAATATTAAAAATGAATACGCCATGGAAGTTCGAGACGGAAATTATATGAAAGCATTAAAACGAATGTTTAGTTTGTTAAAACTTAAAAACGAAGAACCACAGAAACAAGAACTTTTGCTCGAATATTTTAACTCACCCAATGGTCTCATATACCGATGTAAGAGTGATTTAGAGACGATGTTGTTGGTGTTGGATAGTTCAAAGTTTAATTTAACAGAAATACGTGAAAGTCTACAACTTCTTAAAGAAACTATATCCGCTTTTCCAGTAGTGAACGATTTAGAAGAAATAAGTAAAAAGAAAAAGAAGAACGAAATGAAACCATTATTAAGGAGACAAATTAGAACGCTGAAAAAAAACATCAACGAACAAGCCAAACGATTCATTTCACAAAAAGGACTTTAAACTTGTTTGATGTATTGTAGTTGTTTTATCTCGTAAAATAGTTTCGGATTAGTTCTTTTTAAGTAATTCATTATTTTGGTTATTTCAATCATAGATATTGGATTATTTTAGTTAGGTTTATATTACTTTTCATAGAATCATATAAAAATTAAATCTAATCTTTATATAATGTTGAATTTCGAATCCGTTGGTAATCCTATTGCTAAAATTATCGATAAAAGGAATACAAAGAAGGAACAAATTGTTTATTTATCCGATCCGGAGCTGGATGGCGAAGTTCGTAACGGATATACCACAATTGATTTAGAACCACACCAATCATTTCAGCAAGTTGCTAGTAACAAAGAACGAGACATATTGTATATAACTGGTGCTAGTGGAAGCGGAAAATCGTATTATAGTGCCGAATACATAAAACAATACATAAAAAAGCATCCGAGAAATGAGGTTATGTTATTTTCGTCGGTTGGTGATGATGCGGTATTGGACAAAATAAAGAAAGTGAAGCGGTTTAAAATACACGATGATGACTTTGTTGGAGAACAATTTTCAATCGACGATTTTAAAGATAGTTTACTCATATTCGACGACGTTGATTGTATATCAAGCAAACCGATTTTAAAGAAAGTGTATGAAATATTAGACAAAGCACTCACAACAGGAAGGCACACTGGAACGAGTGTGGTTTACACGACGCATACGGCTTGTAACGGCAAAGCTACCAAACTTATTTTGACCGAATCGCATAGTGTAACCTTTTTTATGAATGCGATGGGGGGGAAATCTTCAAAATACTTGTTGGACTCTTATTTAGGACTTGACAAGAAACAAATTGAAAAGTTGAAAAATGTCAAAAGTAGATGGACTACTATTATGAAATCATACCCGCAACTGGTCCTCACACAACGAAAATTGACTTTTAGCAAGGATTTATAAACACGTAACACTTTTTTTTATCTTAACTTAGTATATATGAGAACTTTAAAAACGCTTCGTGATGGGTGTATTGATGGAGGTAAATTGGTTGAATATGAAATGGTTGAAGACACCAACGAACATACAGGAACTACCACTTTAGAAGTAGCAAAATACGATAGTATGCTTGAATCAGGTTTTTATTTAATTACAGGAGAGATTGCTTTTGAATTTAAAACAGATCAAGCGTATTTTCCTTTGTCGAATGTTCACGAGAAGTTTGCCTTGAATTATACTGACCAAGATAGTACCACCCAAGAAATTGTTTTAGACGTAACGAATTCCTTCGTGTCGACTACTCCTACGACATCTAACTACACAGCGGGTAAATATTACATCAATAAACCAATTTATATTAATGATAATGTAGGCGAGTTTAATTTGGTTATGGGAGCATCCGAATTTGATGGTGTTTCTGAACCCACAGACTTTACCGGAAGTGACACTTCAGATTTTTCTTCCACTTTTAAATCTATGGAATGGAGCGATGACTTTACGTGGAATGATACGTTACTAACCAACACAAACACGACTAGCGGAAATGTTATTGAAAGTTCTTTAACTACTTTTACTTTAGATACATTTGACATAGCTTCCGGCAAAGATGGATCCATATTTAATGCCCAAGTTCAATTTCAATGCTTCACAGAAAGTGGATTTTCAGATGCTGGTGTTTCCGCTGGACCAGTGATTGAATATTCCGCATTGGGAGCGTGTCATCTTATATTGTTAAAAGACGGAGTTGAAATAAATCGTAGTTCCATTGCGTCATCCGAGAGTGGAGATATTGTCGGCGTGTATAAAGCTCCTCTCAGTATTAATTCACGACTTGATGCTGGGTCTTACGAACTTCAAGCGTCGGGATGTGGTCTATACAGCGGTGGTGCTAGGAGTCATATTGGGAATAAAAAGGGTATAGTCAATGTATTGGTTAGCAGAGCGGGAAGTGGCTCTAATAATACATACAATACCGAAGATTCAGCACTCTCTTATGTGACTTTGGCAGAGCCCGTCTTTGAAGAAGTAACGATTGGCGGGACAACCGCTGAAACGGGGACGTATTTATACCAATCTATATCGAGTGGTGTAGGTAATTTACCAAACTTCAAATTTCTTGGGGACGACTCTTCCATTCATCTTCGCCGTATTTTTTAATTGAATTATAAATTAGAATTAAAATGTAACTCTAATTTATATGTATGAACTTACTCTAGACGAGCAGTTTATGATTTTTTGTATTTTGGACGACATTAATCGGTTGTTTTTTTATGATTAATCGGTTGTACGACGCTTATTGATATGAAGCAATCCGTCGAGTTCATCTATTCTGTGTTTATATTCAAAATTATTCTCTACAAATTCATCATCTTCGTAGTCTCTCGATAAACATTGTTTGTCTTCGTTCACCGCATCTGTGAATGCTATTTCGCACATAGACCTTGTAGGTACTTTCATTGGCAGGAATATATCCATTTCTCCGTGATTGATATCGTGGCGAACTATGGATAGAATGTACATATATATTATACACAGACAAAAGTTTTTGAAAATAAACTCTTGTATAATATATATGAATATATATGAAGTTAGCGACCCAGATATGGTGTTAAAACGAGCAAAGAACTTGTATGGAGACGAGGTTCAAATCTACTTTTCGACTCGAAAGAATAAAAAGTATATGTTGATAGATCCATATACTGACAAGAGAATCCATTTCGGATCATCTCTCTATCAAGATTTTACTAAACATAGAGACGAGGAAAGGAGACAAAAGTTTTTGAAACGAAACAAAAAATGGAAAGATGCCGATCCGTATAGTCCCGCTTATGCGTCATATCATATTTTATGGTGAGGTTCAATTAAATGTAAATCAATATTTACACAAACTGCCTTCGATTTTCCCCTAAACACACAGACATTATTTACTCTAACAAAATCGCCGTATTTTTGTTTTAACTTCAAAAACATTTCTACTTAATCTGCTTGTTTATTGTAATGATCTTTACTGATAGATTAGCATAACTCCGCTATTGATTTCATCTGCTATTTTTTGAAATTTAATATGGTCTTTTATTGCTTTTTTTAAAATGCTTTTATCATGTATTTTATACACACGTAATACGTCGCTTATATTATGGTAATATTTCTTGTTTTTCATTGTATGGACATCATACGATGGTTCTAACAAAGTGTCTCGTAGCATTACGACCACATGTCCCCCCATAAGGGTGAAATTATCTTCGTCAATAGAAACGACATACATAGGTCTTACTGATAAATTAACGTCAATGTTGTTGTATTTGATACAATCGTAGAGATATTGGCAATTTGTAATACATTGATCCTCGACTTTATTGATTTTTTGATATTTCCTCATTTTAAGGATTATATTGGCTATAAATAGTTCTTTATGGTTCATATAGAGTAATATGTAGGTTGTCTTTAAGTTATCTTACTAATATATTTGCGGAACCGGGGGACTTGGGGGACTTTTGAGGCCTCGAAGCTCTAAGATATGGGAAAAATAAAAAATAAACCAAGTCTAAAAAAAAATATATGCTCCAACCAGAATCTCTTTGAAAGTACCCCAAGTCCCCCCGAATCCATTGGTTAATCAAAATAACCCTCATTAGCATCTTCACCCTTGTCCACATATTCAATCTCTTCTTCGTCATCTCTGTATCCATTTATCCAGCGTTTTTTGTCAATGTAATCGTATACCTCTTGTGGTGATAGTTTAATAGAATTAGTCCCATGTGCTTTATACCTTGTCATAGGAATCTCCAAATCCACCAACTTTGAAATAAATGCACGTGACGATGTGGCTTTTGTATCATCTTTCAAGAACCTGTGACGTCTACAAAATCCTTCATATTCTTCAAACAACTCCTGCATAGGGATAGTAACCACTTCATCTTTCCTACCACTCACACCTAACCCTAGCCATATCTCGTTATCGTAAAATTCTTCAAAGAACAACGCCTCAATTGGGGAATATAGATTACACATTTCCTTGTAGGCCTCGGTGAGTGGACGACGCTTGATCCAGTCAAAATCGGTCAAGTTAAACGTCATAAACCATTGATATAAAGCTTGCATCATTTCAGGTTTCCGTAAATGGTTATGTAGTTGTGTCCAAAACTTTGAAGACATTTTAATATATTTGTCGGTAGTTTTGTATACCACATACCGTCTGTCTTTGGTTTTGACATCAATAGGGATAGGATTGGGTTTCTGGGTGGTGATGACAGTTCTTGCCATATTCGCAATACTGTATGGTCTCACATTCTTGGGGTTAACGGTGATGGTATCCTCTGTAATAAACGATTTAATTTTTCCTTCAAAATCAAACGTATTCTTGCCTTCGCATTCGTTTAGATTTACTAACAATTTTTTACAAAACCCTTCCGCATGGTCGCCAAAGAAGTCTGTGGGTTTAGATGAAGTGATATAATGTGTTTTGTTTAACATATTACCAATAGCATCCAACATCATATTTTTACCAGTACCTTGTTTCCCTTTAAAGATGACACAAATAGGAACTTTACGATTAGGGTCTTGGAATATCTGTGCGATAAAACGATGGAAATACATAGCGTGGTCTTCCTCTCCACCACATAATTCTTTAACCAAATCCAGATATGGGGTAATCTTCTTCTGAATAGTGTCCTCATTCATCTCCTCACCATAAATATCAGGATTAAATCCCTCAAAAAGGTTGAACACATTATCGTCTTCAATTGGATTTTCTTGGTTAAACGGAATAAAGTCCATCGTGCGATATAACCTATGTTTCACGTCATTCGTCCATCGGTCAGTAAAACTTTGTGGAACACCTTGTTGTGACACGTATCCACTCTGAATTGGTTTAAATAATTCTTTTAGTTCAGTAGGGTTCATGATTTGTGGTAGTTTATGTTTGCCATTTTGATATAAATACACTGTTTGAGGTTGCTGGACTTTACAGATGAAATGTTCCAAGTAAGTTTTCCTCAACTGATAGGTCTCTTCAGATGTGTCACCTACAAGAGAGGCACAGTAAGTTTGACTATATTCATCAAGACATTTAAAATCATAATCAGAGAAGTCGTATTCTTCTGGAACACATTCGTAATGCTTTTCCATTGGTTTAAACGAAAACTCTACTTTATACCCACTACATTCATAACAATACGACGACAACTCTTCTAATAATTCGCTGGATAAGTTGGTCGCATTTACGAGCAACCCGTCAAAACATAATGTGTCTACTACATAGTTTAATTGTTTTAACTTATTAGAAGCATTCATAATAAGGTCATCTTCAATGATTTGTAATACATAAGACAAGCAAGACGCTTTTTTGTTTTTTTCTTTTTTTAGTTTGCTGACTTCTTTAAATATGGTTGCTTCGTTGGAACTGATGCGATCAGTCAATAAAGTCATTTCTTTTTCCAATTCGCCTACCCACGAAGGCATAGGAATAGTAATGTCAAATCCATTGTCGCAACAATACTGGTTGACACACCCACCATACATCATAACCAATATGAGTTCCTTCGCCGTTTTTCGTGAAACTTTAAATGTGTCAATAATGCCCTGTAATTTATAATTACGATTAGATACGTAGTCGTCTACTTTTTCGCAAACAAAACCATTTTTCTTACAATATTGACTTAGCAATACAATGTGACAATTCACAATATCAATGTCGGTGTGTGTGTCATATACCAATGTTTCACGAATGGTCTTCTTAAAGTTTTGTAAAGACAAAGAACCTTTCGCATATTTTCTACCACGACCAATGCCCTTGTTTTCATATTCTACTAAAAATCCGCCTTTCTTGTAATCGTATTTTCGTAAATAAGATTTCAGTTGTTTTTTAATGTCATCATCTACGTCATCTTTCTTGATAAGTTGTTCCACTCGTTTTTTGTCAATGTGTTCCAAATAGTTCATCATTATATATATTAGTAAGATATTTTTTTAAATCAATTTTTATAAATATATATAAAAAGTCCCTAAAGAATAAGCGATTTTTTATAGTAAGAAAAACCCTAAAGAAATAGGGAGGGGTCGATCCGGAATAAAAGGGTTTGTTGTCTTTTGAAACAATAGTATTTGTTAGCGTATTTACTTGCTCGTTGTAAATTGAGTTCTTTGTTGTTTTCACGCCATTTCTTGACGTATTCGTAATTCTTTTTATGTGTCATTCTTATATATATATATAGTAAGATTTTAAATCAATTTTTCATTTATCTTTAATACCTTCCTAGTTAATATTTGTCTCTACATAAATTCTGATAAACTATGAGTAACTGGTGGAATCCGTTGTTTTTTTCTATATTCCTTTTGGTATGCTTTTTGGTAGTCCTTCATATCAACCAGCATTGGTCTGTTCTTATTTACAACACTATGATCGAAGACACCCATATAAAATAGCTCTCGCTCTTTTGCTTTCAATTTATTGTCTAAATTATCCTCAAGAACAATACAATTATAATTTTCGCTTTTAAATACTTCTTTGGATGTACACATACACGACTGATTTTTGTAGGTGCTTAAATGAACCGCAAGACGAGACGTGAGGTTTGAAGTGTGACCAATGTATTTTTTGTTGGTTACATTACAGCATATCATATAAATCAAATATTTCTTTGGTAGGTTGTCGAACATTATAATATATGTTTAGATTTTATTTTTCGGAAAGTTGGGATTTTTCCTAAATAAAGGAGGTCTTTTTTATCAGTCTATACTATAATGCCCCTTAATGAACTTGAAGGGTATACTATAAATATGGAAACATTATCAGGAGGGGTAGCTATGCGAGAACCAACGTTAAGACCTCCTTTTTGTCGTCAAGGTAATAAATATTTACACCGAAAGGTTATCATTCCATTTATACCTCCTCACAAAAGATATATTGAGTTATTTGTTGGTTCAGGAGCAATATTTTACAACAAGGAAAAGGCACAAGAAACTATATTGAATGATTTAGACAAATGTGTAGTAAAAGGATACAATCTAATCAAAAACACGTCGGTGGATTTAGACAAATATCGTAAAGATTTGGACTCTCTTCCAAAAATAAAAGCATTTTGGGATAGAAAACCGAACACGAACGAAATAAAGATAATCCGTGAGATAATACGAACTTGTTATGGGTTCGGTGGAATACCCGTGAAAGAAAGCAAGAATATTTACAAAGATAATAATCCGTTTAACAAACTGAAACGATGTCTTACACGCTGGAAAGATATTGTAAAAGATGCACGAATTACAAATAAAGACTATGGAGAGATCATTGATAAATATGATAGTCCTGATACATTTTTCTTTTTAGACCCACCTTATGAGAATACAAATAAAGACTTCGGTTATGCGGAAGATACTGACTTCAATTTCGAAAGGTTGGCGTCCCTACTTAAAGGTGTCAAAAGTATTTTTTTGATGACAATAAACGATAGTCCCTATATACGCAGATTATTCAAGGGATTCAATATCAAGCCTTGGAAGGTAAAAACGCCTTGGCAAAATTCAAAAGACCGCAAGGAATTATTGATAAGCAACTACCCTCTCAAAAAATATGAGTAAGGAGGTCCTTTTTATCTGTCTATAATCCCCCTTAATGTCACGGCGGATATGGTTCGCAATATTATGGTCAATATTGTGAGCGATTTTACACCATATACCTAAAGTTCATATTCGTCCGTTCGTATTATGTTTTCGTTCGACGACAAACTGCTGTTGGCTGACATAGGTTCTCCATTCTTTGCTTTTTGAAGCAAATCGAAAAACTTCACTTCTTGTTTCACAATAGATATCAGGTTATTGTGCGATATTTTCAGATATTTTCGACGTACATCGGGATATATACTAATTTCTAACTTTTCTAAAGCATTGTTGTATTCCTTATGTAATTGTGGGTTCATTTCGGATTGGTTTCGGGCGTTGTTGAGTGTATGCGTTAAAAGCATTTGAGATTGTAAAATGACCTCCATTTGTTCAGGAAACTTCTTAAACTTAATGAGTGCCGATACGGACGCAATGACGGACGATAAAGCTATTGGAACTAATGCGACCGCATCACTTTGCCATCCCATTTGTATTTTCATAGATTCAAACATTCCCGTAACGAGAGACAAAACGATGATACATTTATTCCAGTCATCGCTGTCTTTTTTAAGTTGTTCGTGTGCCAACGACAAGGCATCTCGTTTTGATTTAAGGTCTTGAACGATTATAGATAATTTGTCTTTTTCCATATTATATATAAATATTATTCTAAATTGGAATGGTTTTTATGCGATTCTGTATCCATACATATTTGTCTGTATATTTTCTGTAGTCGCTGTTCCATAAAGCGTTAGGATAACCTGCGTTTC
>FUWD013231383.1_pt1 | contig 16355 bp, 28 predicted proteins | sample 1063281 | NCBI WGS metagenome assembly FUWD01 (sample SAMEA79048168, study PRJEB19326) | metagenome | biome: marine | reverse complement strand
TTCCCTAATCAGTTTAAAGAAGGAACAGACATTGTTGCGACTATTCCAAAGCAAGAATATAATAACCTTGCAAAGAAAGTATGTAATATTATTCCTTTATTATTAGAACGTGGAAGTTTTACACATCAAGGCGATATTGATGAAAGAAAAAATAGATATATTGAAGCATCTAATCCGTTGTCTTTATTCTTAAATACATTTTGTTTGCGTAGTGGAGAAGGTTATATAAGATATAGTACGCTTTTCAAGGCTTATGTACAGTTTCTAAGCAATAAAAAGAAAAGAATAGTATCACGTAAAGAGTTCAACGCTGTTCTGTCTCTTCAGGGCTTAGAAGTGCGTAGAACAAGTAAATATATTAATGATCATACATCAGAACGTGACACATGGGTGGAAGGTGTAGAATTTAGTGAAGATGAATCTATAATTTTAAAGAAATTGAGTGATAATTCCAACAATTCCAACAATTCCACAGAATTTTAAACGCTGTGTTTTATTCTCTGAGATTCTACGTTTCAAAAACAGTGGCAAAGTTGGTTTTTTTGGTATTTTTAAGATATTTAGATTACAAAATCACAATATATAGTATGGTTTCTTATCAAAACGTGAGGTTTAAGCAATGTATATACAATATCAACCGAAAGGTTTATATACTGTACTGTATATACTATGTTTATACAAAAGGCACAACAAAGCCAACGAGGAAACCAAAATGATAAAAACTATCCAAACAACTGAACAACTTATTAAAAGTCTTAATGATTGCAAAACTAAGTCTGTTTTAGAAGATGACCTTAATGTATTACAAGCACAACTTATGCAAGTTCAAAGAAACATTGCAATAGTAAAAGCTTGTGTTCCAGAAAAAGAAGAAGAATATATTGAAAGAATTGAAAAGGAGGTGGCTTAAATGACACCAGAAAATAAAGCAGCAGACCTAACTAAATGTTTGATGACTGACCCAGCATTGATTAATTTATTTGGTGCATTAAGTAATGAAACATTAGACAGAATACAGTATGTATTAAGGCTTAGGCTTGAAAGGATGGAACAATGAGAGAATACATTGTTCTTGCAATGTGTTTAATTGTTTTTATTTGTATTATTATTAAGCTGAAGAAAGAATGGAAAAGATTAAACCAGAAAACAATAGAATATAAAGGTGATGAAGATGAATGAAACAAAGAACCAATTAACAATCAAGCACACTAAAATGATTTATATGAAGAAGGTTAAGAAGTTTGGCAATGGTGCTTATGTTGGTGTTCCAAAAGAACTTATAGGGCAATATCTTTATGTTGTTGTGCCATGTGAGAAAGAGATTGGTCAAGAATAACTGACCCTTTACTTTCTTTATTTAGTTTTAATATAAGAAATTCTACTACTATAATAACTAACATAATAAATACAGCTGCAATAAATATTGCAATCTTATTCTCTTGTGCTGCTGGTTGAACTCTGTTCAGCTGGTTCAATATCAACAACAGATTCTGTGTTTGTTTCTTTATTATCTTCCTTTTTAATCTTTATCATTCCTTTTAACTCTTGCTGCATAACATACCCATCATACACCATCATCATCATTTCTGACCAGTATTTCATTGTATTATACAGTTGTTTATGATAGAATAAACATAACCATGCAGTGCTTCCCAATACAAACCAGACCCACCAGCCTTGTTCTATTGAAACAATTAACAGTATAACATAAACAATCTTCTCAAAGTATGACCATATTTTTTTCCAGTTCATTTTAAAAGTTCCTCACTAAATCTTTTGTACTTATTCTTATGTAATGTTCAGCTGGTGCAACTGTTTGCCATCCAGCAAACTTGACCAATTGAAAAGCATTAAAATCATATATTGTTACCATGTGAGTCAGTCTAATATCTCTTAAGAAGTGAGGATTCATTTCAGTTTGATTCAATATCTTTCTAGCTTTTGAAACACCAAAGTCAAACAGTGGTTGTTGTTCACTAAGTGTTGCAGTGTAATCAGTAAGAAGAGTTAACAGTTCCCTTTCTTTATTAACTGGAACTGGAATATATTTCCTTTTGAAGTTTCTGTTCTTACGGTTTGCCATTCCTATTTCTAATAATATCTTTTCCAGCAATCTTCTTGAACTCTAGGTTGTGCTTACAGATTCCAGGATAGTTTATGAATATCTTTTCCCTTGATTGAACTACTGGTGTCTTACCATTCCTTACAATCTTTTTAACATCACAGCCAAGCTTGTTATCAAATATCATTTTCTTCTTATAGATATTCTTATATAGAAAATTCCTTTTTACAATCTCACTGATTCTTCCAGCTGTTAAGTAAGTTAATATGAACAGTGCTTGGTGTTCTGGCTGTTCATAATCCATTGCCATATAATATACTTCTTTCTGTGTTGGTATATTATTCTTCTTCAACTCTTGTTGCCTTTCCCATGGTTTTTTATTATTCATTTTAGGTTAACTATCTGTGAAACATATATTAATATGTTCTTTTCTTCTTACTAATACACAATAAACACCGAAATAGTAAGTAATAATAGGTTAAAGTCCCAATATACCGTTCCAAACTTGATTCTCTAGGCATTAGGCATCACAAATCCTTCAGAAAGCTTTTCAGCTTTAATTTCTGATTCAGCGGACACTCTTAACTTATATCTCTGGTAATTCTTCTTGATAGCTTCAATAGACATTTCCCTTCCAAGCTTATACAAGTCTGTCTGGACATCTTTCCACTTGTATGTGGCGTTATTATCCTTTATGTTTGCAATGGCTTGTTGAAGGAACTTATCCTGGTTCTTCAGCTTCTTTTCATCCTCTTTTCTCTTGGTAAACCGTTCAAGACTGTCTTTCTTCTTTGCTCTATATTCATCTTCACCAACTGGATATTGGTTTGTAAACGAACCGTAGAAATCAGCTTTGATTAAACCGTAGTTCCTTCTTCTGGTGCTTTGTGACTTATCATAAAGGTTCTGCTTCTTCTTTCTGCTGAAGAACTCAAAGAACCCACGTTCAAGCTTTGTGATTTGCCTTTTGGTTCCATCCTTGAATATATCCTTATTGATTTGTGTTTCTTTTCTGTAAACATTGATAAGAAATTCACTTCTTGCAACTGCAATCTCTTCATTAAGCTTAAAGAAATCTGGTGCAACAATAACAAATATATGATTCATCTGACCACATTCACTGAAGAAATCAATCAAGTCTTGCTGCACACCTTTCATTGCTTTAGCTGCTGCAAGTCCTTCCCTTCCTTCATCATATTGGTTGACATGGTAAGGTGGCTTTTTGAAAGCATCTTTCATCATGGCTTTGTTATCAAAATAAATATCTTTAACACTAAATTCATTCTTCATCTTTAATTTGTTTAGTGCATAAGAAATGTAAGCAGAAACAGTCATTGCAAGAACAGACTTTCCAACCCTTACTGTTCTATCACCAGTAATCATTATAACAAAGTCCCAGTCTTTCTGAACATTGTATGCAAGACTGTCAAGAGAACTTGCAAGGAACCCGTCAATATACCATTCTTTACCGTTAAAAGGAAACTTCATTTAAAACCCCATTGGCTTTGTATTAGCATTGAAATCTTCTTTTGATGTGTCAACTTCAAGTCTTGTTGTTGCTTTACATTCTTTGCATCTTGCAAGTTCATAAGTATTAATACACTTTCTTGTATAAAACACATGAACTGTTATCTTATCACAGTGTTCACAAAATTCTTTTCGTTTAGACATTTTTGTTTATATCTTCCATTGCTTTTGCAATTGATGCAACTTCTTTTATTCCAAGCGTATCAGTCCAAACAGATTGTTCAAAACAATATTCTTGGTTTCTTCTGTTCCATTTAATTGTTCCAAATCTTTGAATACCTACATACCAAATTCCAAAAAGGTATGCTTTTCCATAACAAGCAAATCTGTTTCTATTTTTTCTTACAACTAAAATTGATTTTTCATTTTTCATTTTAATTTCCCATTGCAAACCTTGGGTCTTTTCCATAAGATAAACCTAACCCAGATTTTTGTTCAAGAGCAACCAGTTCCATGTGCCATATATATAAATTCTTCCAGCAAGTATAAGGAATTGGTTTCCCTTTCTTTTTTAATTGTTGAATTGTAAAAATATCAGTCAAACATTTATCAGAAATGTTCAAATGTTTTTGTATAATCGGATTTTCCATAAGTTCTTCAGAATTAGTTCCTCTGTTTTTCCCTTTTGTAATGTGCCTTACTAATTCCATAAATAAAGAATGCAAACCTTGAAAATATTGGTCTTCATCTTTCATTGCTTTCACTTTATGAACAAATTTATGAATAGCATCAAGCCTATATATAACAGAAATCATTCCATTAAATTCAGTTGTTGAACTTGGGTCACTAAATTCCATCTTTTCTATTTAAATAAATTGCACCAGCCCAATGAAAAAAGGATTCTTCATATTTTGTTTCACTTTTAACAGATGCTAAATCTTTTATTGCAGAAAGCATTGCCTGTTGTTCTGTTGATAAAACTATTCTGCCAATATCTTTTAGGTTTTCTATATATGAAATTGCCCTTGTATTAATTGTTAATATGTCAATATCAAGAACTATTTCTCCATCTTCTTTGTCACAGAATATCGCATTATGTTCTTCGTTTGTTTTATTATAATATCTTTTCGGACACTTGTTAATTTTTAATAAACATAAGAAATCTTCTAAGGGAAATATTGAACCACCCTTTTCTTATTGTTTTTAATAGATTTATATCTCTTCTAATTATATTTATACCTTTTCTTCTGTGTTTTTCTTTTTTTTGTAGAACATCAAGTTTTTTATATAACTTTTTAATTGTTTCAGTATAGTTTAATTTGTATTCAAAAAACAACTGACTGGAGTTTACTATAAGATATTGAAGAACAAAGAATTTTTGTTCTTGTTTGTTTTTCAATACTAAAATACTTTTTCTTTGCAAGAAATGGGGATATGTCATGTATAGAAATACATTCACGTTGTTTATTATTAATTAAAACCCTTATTTCTTTAACGAAACTTAGGTTAAGAAACCCTTCTCCTGCATTGGTTGTAATTATTTCTTTCATGTATTCCTCTTTTAATAAAATGATTGCCTTGGAGAAATCAAACAACGTGTGAAAAGAGGCGATGACAGATAACAAACCAAGGCAATCATATCATGTTAATACAAACTTATATGTCACATCTATTTAAACTTTTCTTTAAACTTCAAAGTAACAACAGAAAAAAAATAGAAAGTTATAAATAGTTAAGGTGTTACAGTCTTTATATATTAGTGTTACAGTTAAAAAAAGAAGTGTACTATGGTAAAATATATACATCACGAGGTGAAAGGTATTTTCTATAATTACTTATTACTCTAGACGCTGCTGGAAGAGCTGCTTACAGAAAAGCAGTCACAAGACGGACAAGTAGAACATCAAGCAGTGGAAGTTCAGGTGGTGGGTCAAGTTCTGGTTCTAGTTCTTCACAATTTTCAGCAGTTACAAGAAAAGTTGGTGACAATACACAAACAGTAACAAGTTCTGGTTTGGTAACAACAAGAGATTCTTCTGGTGCATTAATTTCAAGATACCAAGCTTCAAGTCAATCTGATGCAAACAATTATGTTCAAAGAGAAAGTCAACAGATTCAACAAGAGATTCAAGCACAAAAAGCACAAGCTGAAACAAGAACAGCTGAACAAGCACAACCACTTTCACAATCACAAGGTGGTTCTTCTTCAAGTAACATTTTACAATCAACAAGAACACCAGTTGGTTCACCACAGATTGGAAGCATTGGTTCACCTTTTAATGATAGGGTTACAAAATCACAAGCACAATCTGAAAGTGTTTTCCCTGGACTTAGACAAGCACAAGTTTCACAAGCAAGGCAAACTGGAATAAGTTCACTTGGTCTTGCAAGTGCTGGTATTAGTTCAAATGAAGTTCAACAATCAAGATCAGTATTATTTACAGAAGCTGAAGGAAGATTGAAATCTGGATTACAAGGTAAAGAAGAACAATTCACTTCTACATATAAACAACTTGGTGGTAAAACTTATACAGTAACAGAAGGTAAATCAAGAGCAAAAACAAAACCTTCAGACCTTTCGACTTATCAAAAGGTTGACAATTATCTTGGTGGTGTTTTACCTGGTGGTGTTTCTGGTTCTTTTGCATCTGATGTAAGAAGCAAAGAATTTAATGCTGTTCCACTTGCAGATGTAATTAAAGTTTCAAATGAAAAGAGTATGCTTATTTCAGCTTTCAAACCTTCAAAGACACCTGGTGAAAAAAGGTATAGGTCTTTATTAAGAAGGGATATTATAAGAGGCGTTACTGGTGCAAGTGCCATTGCAACTGTTGCTGGTGGACTTGGAATTGGTGCTTATGGTCTTGTTGCTGGTGCAACTGCAACAAGTGCTGTTGCAACTGCTGCAACTGCTGGTGTCACTGCTGCTGGTTTAAGTGGTGTTGGTGTTGGTGTTGTTAAATATACAGATAAGGTTTCAGAAAATCAATATAGTGAAACACAACAAGCAATTCTTTCAACTAAGAAAGGTCAACAAGATATTGAAAAAGCAATACTTGGTGCAAGAAAAGCTGTTTCAAATAGAAGAGAACAAATTGCTGATAGACCAGAAAAGTCTTCAGTTTCTACTACAATTAAAAATTTACCTTACTTTGGTCAAACTGATAAGAAAACTTATGAAGCTTCAGCAAGACAGAGTTTGATTGAAAGTGGATATAAAGGTGACAAGTTAAATCAATTGGTTGCACTTACAAAGCAAAGAAGAAGAACAAAGATTGTTGGTGAAAGTGCTGCTTTACTTGCAGTTTCAGCTGGTTCAGAACTTGTTGGAAGGAAACTTGTTGGAAGCATTGCAACAACTGGAATAAAAACAAGCAAGAACAAAGCAATTGAATATTCTTTCAAAGCATCAAAAAAGATTGCTATTGCTGGATTTGGTGAAGGGGTTGCTTCAGATGTTGTATTGACTTCTTCTGGAACACTTCCAGTAAATCCTTTAAGGACATTAGCAGTTGGTGCTGGTGGTGCATTATCAGCTGGATTAATAGGTGGTAAAATTATTAAAGATTCTTTAACAAAACCAAACAAAGCAAACGTTGTTCTTGGTGCATCTTATGCAACAGACACGTTTGAACTTGGTGGTGATAAACTTGCAGATGTTGGTGGAATATTCTTTTCTTCAACAGCAAAAGCAGCTGGAAGAGCAAGAACAAGAGTTGCAACTTTTACACCAGCAATTTCTTCAGTATTTTCTACAACAAAAGGTAAGAAAGGAACAACTAAAAATCCTTACACTGCATCTTTTTCAAACATTAAAACTTCAAGCAGCACTTCAACAAAAACAAAAAGTTCAAAACCTTCATTCACAAAAGCACCTTCAACTTCATTCAGTCCAGTTAAATCTTCAAACGTGGTCAACACACCTTCATTTATCAAAATCAATTCAGCTGTTAAGGTTCCAACTTCTTCAAGAGGTAAATCAAGAGGAACTTTTGTTCCAATAAAACAAGCAGCGTTTGTTGCTTCACCAGTGAATACAAACATAAACCTTCCAGTTCCAACTGACACAAATGTTCCAGTTCCTTCAGACACAAATGTTCCAGAGAACGTTTTTATTAATTTACCAACAAATCCAACTATAAGAAGCAATACTAATATTAATACAAACATTAACACAAACATCAACACAAATGTTCCAGTAACAACAACAACGTTTGGTGCTGCATTCCCTTTCGTACTTCCTGGTGGTGGTGGTGGAAGAGGTTACAAACCAAAGAAGAAAGGTAAGAAGCGAACATTAAGTTATCTTCCTTCAATTGCTGCATTAGGTTTAGGTATTAAAGGGAAAAAGAGTGGTGGCTTGACTGGCTTAGAAGTCAGAGCAATAAATTATTGAGGTAAAAAAGATGGACTATGAACAAGGAAAGTTATTTGAACAAGTTATTGGAAAGCTTGATTATTTAATTGATGAATTAGAAAAAACTAAGAAGAAGCAAGGGTGAAAATAATATGGGAATAATTTCAAAATATAAAGGAAGGGCTAAGAAAAACCTTACAAAAGGATATGCAAGTGCTAAATCTACTTTTGGAAAACTTAGAGAAGAAGCAAAAGAATATCAAGCGAAAGCACCAGAAAGAAGAACTGCACAAATAATGCAACTTAAACAAGAAGTTCAGATTGCTAAGTTAAGAAAACAGAAAGGCAAACTTATGGAAACTTCACAAGCAAACAGTTATGGTTCTGGCTTGAATAAAATATTATAGGTGATAAGAATGGGAAGATTAGATAAGATGTATAAAGTTGTTGTAAGTGATGGAGAAAGGCAAAGAATAAGTTTTTTTAAAACAGAAACAACAGCTAAAAAATATGTTGCTGGTGCAAAAGTTCTTGCAAAAAACCACAATGTTAAAATAAAAATCACTGGGAGAAAACCCAAATATTAAAATGTTTGAAGAATTTATGCCAAATAATGATGCACAGATGATGAAAGTACAATCAGCTGCACAACAACAAGAGCAACAGTTTGCAAGGGAACAACTTGCTGTTCAAGCTTCAGCTGAACATTACGGTGAACAAGACCCAAACAAGTCTGACCTTATTAGATGGCAACAAGAACTTGATGATGAACTTGAAACTCTTAAATTTAGGTTAATGAATTATAAAAGGCAAGGTGACAAGTGGGTTCCAAGAATGATAACAGTTAACGGTGAACAAGAAATTGCACCACCATTACTTACTGAAGAAGGGATTCAATGTGTTGAAGCAGAAGTTCAACCGTTTCTTTCAAAGAACTTAATCAATTCAAACCTTGATGAAAGAAGAATTTTAAACTTATTAAAATTTACTTCCAAGACTTTAACAAGAAACCTTGGATATAATTATGATACTTTTATTGTGGAACCTACACCACAAAACATGAGTCACATTAAAAGGATAATCAAGAACGTTATCATACCAACACCTTTCAGAGCAATCAATGGGTGGACTAAGAAACAAGATAACATGGTTTCAAAAAGAGTTGAAACGTTTACTGAAAATCCAAATCAACAAAACAAAGGATTCAACGTGGGTGGATTCTTTGGAAAATAAACCTTGGTTAACTGAAGAAGATTTAGAACTTCTTGAAAGACTAAGAAAGAGAGGAAAACAAAATGCCAAACATACCAATAGACATAAATTATGTGTCAATAATATCACAAACAATTACTTGGATTGCTTACGGACTCTTGGGTTTGATTTTGACCTTGGGAATGATAGCATTGTATTATTACCTTACACACAATATTAAAGCAACGGTTTATCCTTTGTATGGAAGTGGAAAGGATGGAGTTTTTTCAGTTGGAAAAGCTAAGAAGAACCGTGTCAAATGGATTAAGAAGAAAGGTGCATGGAGAAGTTTGTTCCCTTTGTTCAACTCAAAGAACAGAGAACCTTTTGACCAAGAATATATTTACCCAGGAAACCAGATTTATGTTTTTGAAATCAACGGTGACTGGATGCCTGGAAGGGTAAACATTAACCAAACAGAAAACGAAATCAGAGGCGAAATAAACCCAGTGCCTTATTATATAAGAAACTGGATGGCTGCCGAAGACAAGATTGATGATTCAGAGTTTGCCAAAGAAGACTTTTGGGCTAACAACAAAATGCTTATAATGACAATCATTGCTGTTGCAATATGTTGCACACTTGCTGGACTGACAATATATTTCAGTTACCAATTTGCAATGCCTGGAACAGATGCAATGAACAATCTTGCTGGTGCCTTACAGGGTTTCGGTAATATTGAAGCAACACCTATGGGATAAGATGAACAAACAAATACCAATTTGGATTTGTATTTTTCTTTTTTTAGCTTTAGCTATTACAGCAGTTAAACCAGTAACACAATTATCTGCAAATGTTCAAGGTTTAGAAATGGAGTTTCCAAGGTATGAATATATTGAACAGAATACAATGTATAAATTACATACACACGTTATTAATAAAAGCAATGGGATTATTATAACTAATGAAACAACAAAATGTTTTTTACATTTATATAATAAATCTGGAAGTCACATCCTTGAAGAATATATGGGCTGGGATTCAAACGGTTTAGAATTTAAACTTGACATTTCTGCTGGAAACTTTTCAACCCTTGAAAATCATGCTTATATAATACAATGTAATGGTTCAGCTGGTGGTGCTTTTGTTGCTGGAAACTTTGAAGTTACAAAAGATGGTAACGAACCAATTGAAGTGAACGCTGGTTCAAGCAGTCTTGCAATAATGATTTTCATATTACTTGTTAACGGTGCATTGTTTTATTTATCTTCAATGAACTTTACAAAGAATGAATGGTCAAACTTTGCAGTCAAACGTGCAATTATTGTTGTTGCAATATATTTGATGGTTCTTAACTCTTCAATTGCTGCAACAATAGCTGCTGCTTCTGGAATTGGTATTGTTTCAGAAATGTTCAGATATATGTGGTTTTTTGGAATTGCTGGTTATGTTTCAATGTTATATTTATTTTTCACAAGTGTTCTTGGAACAATAGAATTGTGGAAAAAGGAACAAGTTAAAATGAGGATGGGTGAACAATGAGTTCAAAAACTATTCTTGCAAGAGTTCCAAAAGATATTGTAAAAGATTTAAGGATTAGGATGCCTGAAGGAACAGATGCAATGAGATTCAGAAACCTATATAACGCCTCTTTGTTCAGAGCAGAAAAAGTTCTTGCAGATAGAAAGTTCACTGATAAACTTGGAACGTTTGTTTATGGTGGAATGTGGCAAAAGGCAAAACAAAATGCTAAAAAAACTAAATAAGAAAGCAAGTATTCAAGACCTTGTATTCATGGGTGTAGTTTTACTTTTCTTTGGAATGATTGTATTGTTTGGTTTCAAGGTAACTGATAGTTTTAACGATAAGATTCAAGACATGGATGCAATACCTTCAAATGGAAAAGCTGCATCAAGCAGTTTAACATCAAACTTTTCTGGGGTAATTGATAACACGTTTTTACTTTTAACAATTGGTTTAACAATAGCTGCATTAATACTTGCAAGTTTGGTCAGAGTCCATCCAATATTCATTCCATTCTTTTGGATAAGTTTATTATTCGTAATATTTATATGTGGAATACTTTCAAACATATATCAAGAAACTGCTGCAACTGAACAACTTGCACCTTTAGCTGAACAACTGACTTTCATAAGTCACATATTAGAATACTTACCTTTAATTGTGGGAATTGTTGGACACATCTTAATGGTGGTAATGTATAAACTATGGAGTAATGCACAAATATGAAATCAAAAATATTTATATGGATGCTTGTATTTATTATGTTTAGTAGTTTAGCACTTGCTTATGAACCCACTGCTATTGCAGATTATAATTTATATGATAGTGGTGACATTGCATTAGATGGAAGCAATCCAGTATCTGGTACAAACTTAGGTACTACAGGTTGGACTGTAAATTCAGGAGATTTTACATATAATACAGCTGGTGCAGCAGAATTAGAAACACTATCTATATGGACATCAAGTGCTGGTTATGTTGAAAAAGGTTTAAGTACAACTAGTAATATAACTATACAAGTTTCCATGTATGATGATACATCTTACGTTGGTGGATATAATCCAGTTATTAAAAGCGATGCAATAGAGTTTGGAATTTATGCAGGAGAAAGTACAACACATTTTGCATACTATGACGCAGGTTGGGCAACAACAACTATTGCAAGAAGCACTGGATGGCATAATTGGACGATATATGTATCTGGTACATATATAGAATTTTATGTAGATGGAACTTTAGCACATAATACAACTAATGATGGAGAAACAAGCCTTGCAAAATTATCCGGTTCAACTGGCGAAACTATTTTTGACGAATTTAAAGTTTGGAATGGTACACCTGGACAAGCACCAGTTCCTCCGGTTACAGCAGATACAATTAATATATCTGAAACAAATCCAACAGAAAATTATATATTTAATGTTAATACAATTAATTTAAATGCAACAGGGAACTTTTCAAACCCTTCACTTACAAACTGTTCACTTTATATTAATGGAACACTTAACCAAACTGTGAATGGTTATGCAGCTGGTTCAGAAGAACCAATTAGTTTTAACGTAACTTTCCCAGCTGATGAAGAAAACATTTATGGTTATTTTATAGGTTGCATTGATAATCAATCAGCAATAAATACTTCTGAAGTTACTTTTAAAATTGACCAAGTTGCACCAACTCTATTAACAGATTTTGTTAATGCAAGTTTAGTGTTTAATAGAAATTACACAACATGGTTTAATGTGAGTGATAGCTTGGCTTTAAATTCAGTTAACATAAGCATTGATGGATTGACATACATATTTAATGATACAATGACTGGAACAGCTTATAATAAAGAGTTAACAATTAACGCTTTGAACCTAAGTTCTGGTGAACATAACCTTTCAATAAGAATTGCTGATGGACACACTGCAACAGAAATTCCAGAATATATTGTTAAAACACCAATACTTTTTAATAACTGGATTAAATATGAATTTAATGACAGACTTGGATATGTTCAAGTTAAGGGATTAGATGCTTCAATCTTGGATAAGTTTACAACTGAAAAGAAACTTGATAGGTATGAATTTACTTATGAACCTTGGAACGATGCAGAAACTTCTTATGAATTTGAAGTTGAGTCAGACAGCTATATTAAAATAGTTAACAGACCAGATACAAAATATAAATCATGGTTAATTGTTGATGATAAGTGGATGGATTTTTATACAGATGATAATCCTTTTGATGAAGTAGAAATTACACGTTTATCAGACAAAAAGGTCAGTGTAAAAGTGTCAAATGTAGTGCTAAAAGATGGTAAAATCAAGTTTAAATCTATTGGTGACTTAAACATTATTGAACAGAACTTCACATTCTTCACAAGTAACTATTCATTAAGTTATACTAACCCAGTATTATCTCTTGAAAGTCAGAACGTAGGATTTAGTGTTGGTGACTATACTGGACTTACAACAACAGCTTCACTATATTGGAACAACACACTTAAAACTTCAACAAAAACAACACCAGCTGGTTTTGAAACATTTAATTCAGCTTTCACAACAGAAGACTTCAATAAGAATGTTAACATTTCAGCTTACTGGGCTTATTCAGTTACAGATGGAACTTTCACTGAAGCTGGAAACGTTTCTTTTGTTCAAGAAGTTTTAAACATTGGAATTGATGATTGTTCAAGTTATACAACACAAGGAATAAACTATTCAATTAAAAATGAAAGTGATGAAAGTTTGATGCTTGGTGATGCTTCAGCAGCTTTTAAAATATGGTTAAATAGTTCAAGCAATTATAAAGCTTTCAATCTTTCATGGACTAATGTTTCAACGTTTGGTGTTTGTATTAATCCAAGCAGTTTGAACATAAGTTATTATACACAGCTTGAATATAAAGCTGATTCACAAACTAAAACTTATTATATTAATAATGCGAACCTTGACAATGTGACTGACTATATTAACCTATATATTGAAGATGATACAACACAAGTAACTTTCACAGTTATTGATGAAAATGATAATGCAGTTGAAAATGCTTTCATTAACGTTTTAAGTTATGACCTTGGAACTGACAGTTTCAAAACAACAGAAATTCTTGAAACAGATTCAAATGGAAAAGCTGTTGGAAATATTGTATTGAACACACAATTTTACAAGTTCCTTATTACATTAAATGATGAAACAGTACTTTCAACTTCACCAACAAAAATAACATCAACAACACAAACTTTCCAGGTTGTTCTTGGTGAAGACTACCTTGAAACATTTACAACTGCAAACAATGTTGGTTGCACAATGGATTATGACAATTCAACCAAAGGGTTCAGTTTTACTTTCAACAATCCAAGTGGAACAGAAGTTGCAGCTTGTCTTGACCTTATTAAAAGTTCATTAAATAGTGATAGGGTAATTAATAGTACTTGTATTAATTCAGCTGCTGGAACACTTAACCTTTACATTCCTGGTGCAGTTCAAGATTACACTTATTATGCACAAGGACTTATAACAATTGATGGAAACGAATTTGTTTGTGCAGATGATTCAGTTTCTTTCAAAGACACTTATAAGAAATTTGGAACAAGTGGGTTGATGGGAACTTTCTTATTAACAATTGCATTGATTGCAATAGGCTTATGGTCACCAATTGTTGCAATCTTACTTGCAGTTATCGGACTTGTTGCTTCCTGGTTCTTAGGATTCTTTTTCCTTACACCAGGATATATGATTGCTTTTGTAATATGTGCAATTATATTTATGGTGAGGTTGAACAAATGAAATTAATTAATTGGATAATGGCATTTGTATTCCTGGGATTCTTTTTAACAACTGGGCTTTTAATAATTGCAGATGTAAGCAATAATTATTCAGAATTTGGTGTTGATATGCAACAAGCAGAAGTTAATGCTTCATTCTCTAAAACAATAAATTCAATTGATAATCTATATAATATTACACAAGATATGAATGACCAAGTTATTGGTGCAGAACTTGGTGATGTTGACCCAAGTGAAGCTTCATTCAAAGGTGCATTTTCAGCTGTAAGAAGTACTAGAAGTTTGTGGTCAATCTTTGGAAACTTTGTTCAAGAAGCAGCAATTGCACTTAACATTCCATCTTACATTGTAGTGTTCTTAATGACTGGCGTGACTGTTCTTGTAATGTTTGCAATAATATCAATAATATTGAGGTTCATACAATGAGTTATAACTTAACAGCACTTGGAAGCAATTCAACTGGTCTTTTACCTTTTGCACAAATGATGAACACTGAACTTATGAGTGGAACATTAGGAATATTTTTCTTATTATCTTTCACTGCAATCTGTTTCATAAGTTTTGTTTACACAACTGGTGATGGACAGAAAGCTTTCATTGGTTCAAGTTTTATTGCATTTACGCTTTCAATATTCCTTTTAGCAATGGACTTGATACCACTTTGGACATTCATACTTTCACTTGTTGCAGCTGCTGTTGCCTTAGCATTTACCTTCATGGAAAGGTAAGTGTAACGCTATGTTAACACTAGTTTATATAGACTAAATTACTTCTATGTTATAGGCTTGAAATCCTTAGTTTTCAAATAAATGGTGTTTAACATGAAAATGACTAAAAAAGGTCAAATTTTTGACCAATTAAGTGGTCTTGGTGTTGGAATTGCTGCTCTAGCTATTACTCTAGTTGTTGTATTCCTAATACTATCACAGACTGCTGCAAACCCAACTGTTGCTGCTGACACAAATGCAACTGCTGCTGTTGGAACAATGACAGAAGCTGCTTCAGACATTCCTGGATGGGTTCCATTAATAGTGATTGCTGTAATCGGTGCAATTCTATTAAGTCTAGTAGCTGTATTTAGAAGATAGGTATAAGATGAAACTTAGTAAGAAGGGTCAAATCTTTAGCCAACTATCAGCACTTGGTGTTGGTATTGCTGCACTTTCAATAACATTGGTTGTTACTTTCTTGATTTTAAGTCAAGCAAAGACACAAATCGGTGGAATTGAAGGTGGTGCCATGGGTGACAACAATGGTTCATTGGCGTGGAATGCAACAGTTCAAATGACTGAAGCAACTGCAACAATACCAGGTTGGGTGCCTTTAATAGTAATTGCAAGTATTGGTGCAATTCTATTAAGTCTAGTAGCTGTATTTAGAAGGTAATTTTACCTTCTTTTTTTTCTTTTTTTTATATATAATTCTCACAAACAACACTATCTCTTTAGTTTTCTCTCTTTCTGAAGGGGTAGTGTTTTCTTTAGTCACTATGTAGTAGTTATAAAGGTTTAAATACTCAAGCTGGTTCTTACATTATATGAAAACTGAATTTTACAAAAGAATGCAAAAGGATATTGAAGAGTTTGAAAAGAAATATCCTGGGCAAAGATATTCAACTGAAGTACTAAAAGAACATGAGGAAATAAAAGAAAAATGGAAACAACAATAAATAAAACATGGATTGACACAGAAATTGAAACACTAGAAGAACAAAGACAGAAAAGCGAATTTCCAGCACTAAAACTTGAAGAAGGAAAAATTACGGTGTTTGAAGTTGACTTCTTAAAACCTTTTGATGAATGGATTGAACCAGAAACTGGAACAGTTAAAAAGATTATTCCAGTGATTCATGATGGAGAACAGAAAGTTTTTTGGCTTAATACAAGAAACCCTTTATATGGTGAAATGTTGAAAGCTTACAAAGAACTTGGTCAGAACCTTTTCAAAGTAATGAGAACTGGAACAGCGAAAGACACAAAGTT
>FUWD013232808.1_pt1 | contig 16356 bp, 16 predicted proteins | sample 1063281 | NCBI WGS metagenome assembly FUWD01 (sample SAMEA79048168, study PRJEB19326) | metagenome | biome: marine | reverse complement strand
CAGGTGCGGCTGCTTATGTGGCTGAGGGAACATATTACATAAATGGTTTTCATGTAAATGTATCTGAACAAACACTTATTTTAGACAAATATACAAATACACCATCATATAGAGTTGGTCTATTAGTTACGGAATCTTTTGTAACACCAAATGATGACCTAAGTCTAAATGATAATGCACAAGGAACTTCAAATGTTAACGCTCCAGGTGCTCACAGATTTAAAATTGATTTAACACTTACAAAGAAATCTTTAACTGCTACAGATGACGCAAACTTTGTAGAGTTACTAAGATTAAAAGCAGGTATTTTACAAAATCAAGTTAGAACAACAGACTATGCAGTATTAGAAGATACATTAGCAAGAAGAACATTTGATGAATCAGGTGATTATGCTGTAAGAGATTTTGATTTAGATTTAAGAGAACATTTAATTTCAGGTACTAACAGAGGAATCTATTCATCAGGAAATGGTGGATTAGAAACTAAAATTGCAGCCGGCATGGGACCAGGTAAAGCATATGTCAAAGGTTACGAAATTGAAACAATCGGAACATCTTTTGTAGATATAAACAAAGCAAGAGATTTTGATACACAAAATAACTTTACAACAAAATTTGATGTAGGTAACTTTGTTAATGTTTCTAATATTTTCGGTTCACCAGATATCGGTTTTGTATCAGGGGCTACAGAAGCATTTAAAAGAATTAACCTTTACGATACTTTAACAGCAGCAAGAGGTACAGAAAATACAGGTACAGGTGCAAGTATCAACTCTATTGGTCGTGCTAAGTCAAAAGGTTTTCAATATGTAACAGGTGCAGCTTCTAGTTTAACATTTGCAAGTTCATCACTTACAAGTGCAATCTATAGACACTACATGTTTGATATTAACATGTTTACACATTTAAATGTTACATCAAATACAGCATTCACAACTGGAGAAACTATTACAGGTAGTACATCAAATGCTACAGGTACAGTAGAAAGTTTAACTACAGTCACATCAGTTTCTTCAAGTGCAATTACAGTTGCTAGTCCAGGTGTTGTTTCAGCAACCGCTCACAATTTAAAAGAAGGACAACAAATCACATTCTCAGCAGTGAGTTTTGCAAACAACTCAACAGCTGTTACAACTAGTGATATCTTTACTGTTAGAAATCCAGGCACAAACGATTTTGAATTATATGAAAGTGATGGTACAACCGCTACAAATATTACATCATACTCTTCTTCAGGAAATGTATTACATGGAGTTGTAGTTCTTTCAAGTACAAACGGTACTTTTGTCGCAGGTGAAACTATCACAGGTGGCACATCATCTAATACATCAATTATTCAAACAGACGCTGTTGGTTTAAGTGGTGTTACAATATATGATTTTGTACAGACTAAACAAATTGGTATGGCAGGCACACCAGCGTACACAGCTGATGTATCAAGAAGTGCCACATATGGAGAAAGTTTACAAATTACAGGTAACATTTCAGTTGCAAACAGCAGCGCCTCTGTTACAGGTTTTGGTACTTTATTTAATACAGAATTAAAAATTGGAGATGAAATTACAATCTCTACAGACGCAGGTGGAACAGTAACTAAAATTGTAGAAGCTATTGTATCAAATACTTCTTTAACATTAACAGCTGCCGTTGGTGGTTCAGATGTTTCTTCTAAATCAGTTGCAACTAGAAATAGAGGTAAACTACAAGATTCAAATAAAAATATTTCAGTATTTAAATTACCTAATGAAGCAGTAAAAACTTTAAAGACAACTGCAAATAGTGGTATTACAGATACTAACTTCAAAGTTAGAAGACAGTTTGTTCAACAATTATCTTCAGGTTCAGGACAATTTCAGCAGGTACAAATGAAACCTTTGCAAGTTTAGCTGAAGGAGATTATGTCATCTCTATTAAAGTAATTGGAGCTGCTTCATCTGGTGCTAACGGGGACATACTTAGTTTAACAGGTAATAATGGTAATGGCAGTCCTATTTTTACATTATCAGGTTCACCAACAGGTAAAACACTTGACTTAGATTTCGGTACTGCTTACGCTGACGCAGAATTAAAAATTGTTGCAACTGTAAACAGAGCGGTTGCAGGTTCAAAAACAAAAACTTTAAATAGTAATTCTACAGTTGCTATCTCAACTCAATCTACTATTGAGAGTGGTGTAATTGGTTTATCAAAAGCAGATGTTTACCAAATTAATAATATTTACATGGCACCTGATTTTAGTACAGTTGCTACAACAAGTCATACAGATATTACAAGTAGATTTGAATTAGACAATGGTCAGAGAGATAACTTTTATGACATTGGTAGAATAAAATTAAAAACTGGAGAATTAACTCCAACAGGTAGATTGCTTGTTGATTTTGATTACTTCTCTCACGGTTCAGGCGATTACTTTGATGTTGACTCTTATTCAGGTGTTGTTGACTATGCAGATATTCCAGAATACAAATCAGATACAACAGGTCAAACTTTTCAATTAAGAGATTGTTTGGACTTTAGACCAAGAGTAGATGACGCAAGTACAATTAACTCAGGTGGTCAAGATAGAAGTTTTGATGGCACCGGTGCTTCAACAGTTGATATTGTTAAATTTGGTGATGATGTAACTACAGACTTTGAATTTTACTTATCAAGAATTGATAAAATCTTTTTAGATAAAGACGGTGCATTTAAAGTTGTTGAAGGTGCTTCTTCATTAAACCCACAATTACCTAAAGCTTTAGACGGTGCAATGCATTTATACACATTGTCACTAGCGCCTTACACTTTATCTACCGAAGAAATAGAAATTGAAACAGTTGATAATCGAAGATATACAATGCGAGATATTGGTAGATTAGAAAAAAGAATTGAGAATGTTGAGTATTACACACAACTTTCATTATTAGAAACACAAACACAACAATTACAGATACAAGACGCAGACGGTTTTGATAGATTTAAAAATGGATTTATCGTAGATAACTTTACAGGCCACGGTGTTGGTGATGTTGGTAATTTAGATTACAAGATTGCAATGGACATGGCTTCAGGTGAGGCTAGACCTATATGTAAAACAGATTCAGTACAATTAATTGAAGCTGATGATGACGGTACAGCAATTTTAACAACAGATAGAACAGACAATAACTATGCAAAAACTGGAGATTTAATTACTCTTCCTTATAGTGAAGAAACTTTAATCGACCAACCTTTTGCAAGTAAATTTTTAAATGTTAATCCTTTCAATGTATTCACATGGGTTGGTACAATAGAATTAGACCCACCAGGAGATGAATGGAAAGAAACAGAAAGAGTACCAGAATTAGTAGTTAACCAAAATGGTATGTTCGATACTATGGCAGCTAACTTAGGTAATCCTAACTTAGCAGAAATAGAAATAGGCACAGTTTGGAATGAATGGCAAGATAATTGGGTTGGTAGACCAGTAGAAGCTGGAACTAGAAATATTGGTGGTACTAGAAGAGAACAAACATTCGCTAGAGGTGTTCCTAGAAGAGTATTACAAATACAAGAAATTACAACTGTTCAGCAAGTTAACCGAACTAGAACAGGTGTTAGAAGTGTATTCGTACCACAGGTTGTAAGACGGTCTTTAGGTGATAGAATTCTTAATGTTGCATTTATACCTTTCATTAGAAGTAGAACAATAAATTTCACAGGTACAAGATTTAAACCTAACACTAGAGTTTATGCATACTTTGATAACATTGATGTATCTGCCTATGTTACACCAACTGGAGGCGCTTTAGGTGGTAATGTCGTGTCAGACGCTAATGGTGCATTGTCTGGAACATTCGCTATTCCTAGCCCAACGGTAGACGCAAATCCAAGATGGAGAACAGGTACAAGAATATTCAGATTGACAAGTTCATCTACAAATGATTTAAACTCAGATGTAGAAACAGCTGGTGAAGGAGATTATTCAGCAAGAGGTTCATTAGAAACAGTTAGAGAAACTATTGTTTCAACAAGAGAGCCTAGAATTGTTAGAGAAAATACAACAGAAACTACAACAATTGCAAGAACATCAACTAGAAGAACAGACAGACAAGTTGGTTGGTGGGATCCACTTGCTCAAACATTCTTAGTAGATGATAAAGGCGGAGTATTTGTTACTTCACTTGATGTTTACTTTCAATCTAAACCAGAAACAGGTGATTCACAAGTTCCCGTAACTTTACAAGTTAGAGAAGTTAAGAATGGTTATCCATCTACAAACATTTTACCATTCTCAGAGGTGTCAATAAATCCTACTGCTGTGACAACTAGTACAGACGCTACAGTTGCAACAACATTTACATTCCCTAGTCCTGTATTCATACAAGAAAATACAGAGTATGCATTTGTATTATTAGCTAACTCACAAGAGTATAATGTTTATGTGTCAAGAGTAGGTCAAACTAATTTAGGTTCTGATAGAACAATATCATCACAACCTTATGCTGGTGTATTATTCAAATCTCAAAACGGTTCAACTTGGACTGCTGAACAGAATGAAGACATTAAGTTTAAAATGAAGAGAGCTGAATTTGAAAATGTAACTGGTAATGTTACTTTCACAAATGATACTTTACCAAGTAGAACATTAAAATCAAATCCAATTAGAACAACAAGTGGCTCAGATGTGATTAGAGTATTCCATCCAAATCACGGTATGCACGGTGTAACAAACAATGTAACACTTTCAGGATTTGAAGCGAGTACAGATTTTAATGGTATTACAGGTTCATCTATTAACGGAACATATACAGCATTAACAAATATCACACTTGATAGTTATGATGTTCAAATTGCAGATAGTTCAACCGCTACATCTTCAGGTGATACAGGTGGTTCAAATGTAGTTGCAACACAAAATAGATTATATGATGTTTCTATGTTGAACATTCAAACTATGACTGTACCAGATACAAATATTGGTTATGCGATTAGACCTACTTCAGGTAAATCGGTTCATGGTTCAGAAACAGAATTTGCTTTAACACCTAGTGCAAGTGCTATTAATGTAATTGCAAATGATAATATTTACTTCGAAGCTGCTCAAATGGTTGCAAGTGATATTAACCAAACAAACGAAATGTCTGGTAGTAAATCATTATTTGTAACTTGTTCATTAACAACAGCAAACACAAAATTATCTCCTGTAATTGATACACAAAGAATTAGTATGATTACAGTTCAAAACAGATTAAATAGTCCTACTTCTATTAATCATCCTAATTTTAAAGATGATGAACAATCAAGTGGTTCTTCAACAGCAGCTATTTACTGTACAAGACCTGTAGTATTGGACAATCCATCTACAGCAGTTGAAATAAGATTGACTTCAAATGTAAGGTCAGACGCAGAGGTAGAAGTTTATTACAGAGCAACTTCATCCGAAGAAGTTAGAGATGTTAAAGATTTAAATTGGGTGCCATTTAACGGTGACGGTAGTGAAGACACTACAGTTGCACCAGCAGAATCAGATGGTGATTTTAAAGAATACAAATATAGTGCAAGTGGTATTTCAGAGTTTACAGCCTTTCAAATTAAAATTGCAATGAAAGGTACTAACTCAGCACATGCACCTAGAATTAAAGATTTAAGAGGGATAGCTTTAGCTGTATAACATGTCACATAGATTAAAAGTTCAAGGGTTTACAAGTCTAGTTAGAGAAGTCAATTCTAAAGGTATTGTCAATACCAATGTAACTGAATATGAAACTTACATGAGAAGAATTAAGTCAAGAGAGCAACATGGTGACCAAATTAGAACTGCGGTAAAAGATATAAATAGTTTAAAGAACGAATTAAGAGAAATTAAAGACTTATTAAAAGAGATGATTAAAAACTAATGGCAGTACGAAATATAGCAGTAACGGATACACTCGAAACATTTAGAACCGAATTTAATGATTTGGCACTTAATGATTTTGGTGATATTGCAAACCTAAGTGGCTCGATTAGTTCAACTAATTTAGTTGACGCTATGAATGAAACCATTAGTATTGCTACATCTACTGCTGGTTGGACAATTGAAGATAGTACATCAACTCAACAGTTGATTGGTGGTGGCGATACTTTAAAAATTTTTGGTACTTCAAATGAAATTGAAGCTGTTGTAAGTGCAACAGACTTATTAACTATTGGTTTACCAAGTGTAGTTTCTATTACAACCTCAGTTACAGCACCAACTGTATCAACAGGTAATATGTCATTAACAAATGGTTCTATTACAGATTCAAGTGGTGATATTTCTTTTGGTAATGAAAATTTAACTACTACAGGAACAATTAATGGTGGTGCAATTACAGGAACAAGTATTACAGGTTCAGGTGCAACACACACTTTAGGTACAATAGAAATTTCTGGTAACACAATTAGTTCTACTGACTCAAGTAGAATTGTTATTGATGACACTTTCAGAGCAACTGTTTTTGAATCAGAAACAGGTTTAATGACTATTGATGAAATATCTGGTTATCCTAGAATAAGGTCTACAAGAGGTGATAACTTTTTAGTTTTTAGTGCTGTACCTACATTTAGTGGTTCAATTATATTTGAAGGTGCAACTGCTGATGATTTTGAAACAACATTAAATGTTACTGACCCGACAGCAGATAGAACAATTACATTACCAGATAATTCAGGAACAGTAATTACAACAGGTTCTACAGACGCAGTTGTAGAAGGTATGATGGGACCAGATTCAATTGGTCAGAATGAATTGAAGTCATTAGTATCTCTACAAATATTAAACTCATCAGGTACAGTATTAAAAACAATTTTTGGTGCTGGTGCATAGAATGGAGTTAGATTATGGCAGTAAGAAGTCCTTTATACAATAATTCTGGTAATCTCCAAGAGATGACCACAACTATGGTTGATGAAATAGTTGACCAAATAGTTTATCAATACTCATTAAGTCCTAGTGTACCTTTAACAGTAGTCGGTTCAGGTGGTTCGTTAGGCACTATTTCAGATACAAGATTACAGGCAGGCGCTTCTACTACAGATGTTACAAATTTTGATACAGCAGGCGAAACCCCAAATGTGTCAACTGTAACTGTTACTTACGACAAAATAACAGAAACAAGAACGACAGTAACACCTACAAGTGACACAGGTAAAACATGGCCTGTTTATTATACTTCAGGTGGTGCAATTCAATCAATGAATTTGCAAGATGTCAAAGACACTTTTCTACATCCAGCGATAGATTTAATTTCAGCTGCAACTACAACAACACAACAAGCAGGTACACATTTTATATCTTCAGCAGCAAGTGTATCAGGTTCTACTAGAGTTTCAGCTACGCCAGTATTTTCAGATACAAGAGCAAATGCAGCTGCATATACAGCAGGTGGTATTGGTGAAACACAAGACCAACCTACAACTATTACAAATTATTATCTATATACAGTTGATGGTTCTGATACTTCATATACAGCACCTCTGTTTATCGAAGGTTCAAATAATCTTCAAATTTATCCAGACGCTACATTTGAATCTTTAATGCAAGAATGGATTAGATACACGGCTGTATCATCAACAGATGGATATAGTTTTGCTTATAATGTAGGGACTTCAGGTTCAGGAAACATTAGAGGTTCTGGTATGGCAGATACTAAATTAAACAGTTCTACTTATGCTACAAGATTTGTAAATGCAAATGACTATAGAACACAAGAGTTTCCGTCAGGTTCATCTGTAACACAAAACACATATTATTTGAGAATTAATAAATCGTAATGGAACATAATGAATATATTATTAACAGGCCATAAAGGCTTCATTGGAAGTAGGCTATTACAATACCTACAATCAAAAAATCATACAATCACCACAATAGATAAGTTAACAGGACATGACATTATGTCTTGTGACTTTCCTCATAATATAGAAACAGTAATACACTTAGCTGGCCTATCAGGAGTTAGAGATAGTTTAGATAGACCAACAGAATACTGGAAAACAAATGTTATAGGAAGTCAAAGAATATTTGATTTCTATAAAGATAAAAGAATTATCTATGCAAGTTCATCAACTGCTTATGAACCTTGGCAAAATCCATATGCTATGAGTAAATATGCTATGGAACAATTACAACATAGTAATAGTTTAGGATTAAGGTTTACAACAGTCTATGGTCCTGGCGCCAGAGAAACAATGTTAATACCTAAAATACTAAAAAATGATGTACAATATTTGAATGTTAATCATGTAAGAGATTTTATACATGTTGATGATATTGTGTCAGCAATTGATACCGTTTTACATAATGACATTAGAGGTGTTATAGATGTTGGTACATGTATATCAAATAAACTTGTTGATATAGCAGAGTATTTTAAAATTGACCATGAGAGTAGAATTGCTGATGAAACTGAAAGATTAGACAATACAGCCAATACAAAAACACTAAATAAGTATGGTTGGAAAGCAAAAATAAATTTATATAATTTTATAGAGGAGAATAGAAATGTTAACTGAAGAATTTTTAAAAGACAATTTTGTGACTGCATACTTTATTGATAATGAAAGAACAACAATTGAAGTGCAAACAAAAACTGAAGATAAAAAATCAATTTTTACCACAATTATACCATTTGATTTAAATAACTTACAATATCAAGCGCTGAACAAAACTATGAGTCTTGATGAATTGCATGAAGCAACACATAATCACCATAAAAAAGAATCAGAAGCCTTTAAACAAGAGGCAATGAGAATAGTAAAAGAAAGTGGTTTATTTTTTGAAGAACAAAAAGGTAATGCTGAATATTTTCCTAAATTAGTAAAAGCAATCATTGAAGATGATAAAAACGAAGACGATTTATTTGCTTTAAAACTTGCCTTATTTGAAGTAGAGAAAATTAGAGATTCTGAAAACACAGAATTAAAAGCTAATATTCGTAAAAGTAAAACTAAGGTTGAAGTATTATTAAATGCTTTAAAACTTATTAGTGAGAAATAAAGTAATCTGACCACCAACCAGACCAACCTTTTTCCATTAAATGTTGCATTTGACCTAAAGTACATATACTAAATTCTTCAGGTTTATAATTCATATTATTTTTTATAAAAGGACAAACAGGTTCATAAGTTTGATACACTATTTGTTTATAATAAAATTCATCACTACCTTTATTATATTTGTCTAACCAAAAAACATCATTCGATACAAACTTATTCCATATATACGATACATCACCAGTCCACGATACAATAGATGAGTTAAGTGGTGTATGAGCAGGCTCTCTCCACCAAGTATCTTCTAATAAAGTAAATTCTTTTCTAATTAAGTTTGGTAATTTATTGTAAATGACCACATCTAAATCAAAGTATAAGTTTTCACCATCTCTAAACTTATCATACATTTGAAGTTTATTATACCAATTGCCATAGATATCATTCTCTATAACTTCAAAACTGTCATACTTTAGACCAGAGTAATTGTCTATCATATGTTTTAGATTATCAACATGCCATTGAGTAAACTTATTGCCAAATCTACAACAAATTATTCTCATTTTATTTCTGTAATTTTAATATTTCTTAATCTAGGTGTATTTATTTTCGTATTACATTCTTCTGGTATAAAGTGTTTATTACCATAAGGGTCTTCAATTTCTTTACCAGCGTTTTCTATAATATTAACTATCTTTACTTTTCTCAATGTTAAACCAGTTCTAGGATGTTTTTCCATATTAGTAGTTGTGACTTTACTTCCGTTAGCTGCGCCTATCATTAATTCTGTTTGAGGTGACCACCATCTTGAATTTTTTCCTGGAAATCCTATACCTATACCGTAAGTAATTATTTTTTTACCTTTGTCAATTTCATCTAATATACCCAATTTTTTTGGCCAATAATCATTGCCATTAATATCATTATGACTTTTATTACAACCTGTTGCAAATCCCATTTTATTAGCTGATTGTAAAACTAAACCCATAGCAATACCTATACTCATATAAGCATTTAACCATCTTTCGTGATGTGTATTAGGTTTTAAAGTGCCGTCAGCATTACAATTTAATTGAGTTTCAGGTTCTTTGCCTACAAATAAAATATATAATGAAGCATTCTGTTGAGAGTTTTTCCAAGTGGATGGTGGCTCACGGCCATTTGTATTTCCCCAAGTATAATGAGAACACTCTTCAATAACTTTTCTATCATCTGTCCAAAAAATATCATAATAAGCTTCGTGTTGTTTAGAAGGAGCGTTTTGAGCTACCCATAATAAATGGTCTCTTGCAATAGGATTAATTGTTTTTTTATAATCCCAATTTCTCTGACATTTTTGAGCATCTAATATTATATCTCTTTCTTCATCAAAAGAATACATTTTTTTCTTATACTCTTCTAATCTTTTGTATCTATCACTCATACCAGTTGTCCTTAATCCATTGTTTATTATATTTATGAATAGAATTACCAACGCCGTTAAAGTGAACAATCTTTAAACTATCATTTAAGTCATCTAATATCATGTAATCCTTATTAAATTTTTTAGAATAAATTTTATTCATTTCAACCATATCTTTTTTATTATCTGTATATTTACCTAGCCATTCTCCAGGCATCTTTGAAACTTTTATTTTATGTTCAAATAATTTCCAATCTACAAAGTTTTGTTCACCATAATATTTATAGTGTACATCACCATTTTCATAATAATAGTTTTGCCAATACTGTGGGTTTAATATAAAATCATTCCAAACAAAATCGAAACTGCCTGATTTAAACTTGTAAAAACCACCATTTACATTAATTTTTCTAGGCCACCATGTATCGTATGTTACAAATTCATTATCTTTTACAGGATAGTTAATCATTTCATCAATATTACCTGTAATGATTTGGTCAATATCCATAATTATAATATCATCACCAGGTTTTTGATTTGCAAAATGTGGACTAAAAAACTTTAATTTATGCCAATGTTTTTTAACATCACTATGATGATTATAAGGTAAAACAACATCAGCTTTAACATCTGTGTCACTAATACAAATAAACTCAAAAGGTATTGTACTATTTCTTTTCAAACCATCATATAACCTAGACACATAATCTGGTGTGTAGGAACCTTCAAAATATACAGTACATATTTTAATCATAATATCTCCACACTAAATCAAAATCTTTACTAATTGCATGAACAATTTTAGTATCTTCAGGTATAAACTTTTGTGTATCTAAAAAGTAATGCCATTTATTATCTAACCATTGTATATCTACTTTGTTAACTTCTCTCTTATAAGAAAAAATAGTTTCATTATCATATCTAAACATATCGACAATATTTTGTGGATATAAACCGCTAGTGTCTTTTCTTAATTTGGTCATCAAATCAATTGTGTCTTTAAATTTACCAAAGAAATCTAATTTAATTATGTCTTCTTTTCTAGCACAGATAATACCTGTATTGATAACATCATTATCAGGATTTAGTCCTTCTTCAAGTAACATAGCATGACAGTTAAAATACTTTGCTGATGGACTTCTAATACTATGATTGGTGGTACTTTTCTTTTCAACCTTATCATTATTACTGTAAACACAAATACCTTTTGATAAATCCCATGAATTAAAGAACGATTCATTTGTCAATGGTATAACATCAAAGTCTAAGTATAGTATCTCATCATATTTTTTAGATAACTCATATAGTAAATGTATCTTATAAAAATTGATTATCTCATAACCTGTCAACTCTGGAAAATCAGATTTAAAATTCTTTTTAAATGATTGATAGTCTTCATGTTCAAACATAATAAAATCGGCGTCTATTGTATTAGCATAATGCCTCTTACAATCAATTAATTTTTTATAATGTTTTTTAAATGCATTAACAGTAATACTAGCTTTGTCTGCTGTGTCATGTTGATTTTTAGATTTGCCATAGTGTTCATCTGCTGGCACATCTACATATAAACTATAAATTACTTTACTCATACTTCCCAATCAATAGAAATCTAGTTCCTCTATCATCTTTTATTTCATCTTCAATCATAACTTTTGCATTGTCAGGTAGTTGTTTTTTAAAATCATCTAAATCATATACGCAATTAATATGACCTTCTATACTTAACATATTGTTTGATTGATAAGCAAAATAAGATTTAGTATCTAATTTAAGTTCTTTCATTGGACGCATATGTTCGCAAGAGGTATTAATAATTAAATCTGATTTTTCTACTCTTTGAAAATGTTTACCTAAATTAAAAACATCTGCTGTTATAAAATCTACATTTTTATAATGATTAAATAATCTGTTTTTTGCAATTCTAATAACATTATCATCTAAATCTATTAATGATATTCTTTTTACTTCTTTAAATGCAGGTATTAATATACTGCCATACCAACCTCCTAATACGGCGATTTCAGATTTATCACTTATAATATTTAAATCTCTAATATGTTTTATTAATCTTTCTTTAGACTTAAATTGATTAGGACTAAATGAATCTAATAAGTCTGAATTGTGTCTGGCTTCTGCCATTATATTTTTAAATAATTTTAAATCTACATCCATTTTATTATATCTTCTTGTTCTGGTTTTAAATCCCAATCAGTCTTATCATTTAATTCTAAATCTTGTCTTCTATATCTTTTTCCATACCCACAACTTATCATTAAAATAGGTCTAGTTTTTATCATATGTAAACCAATATTATGCCAAGATTCGACATCTCTTTTAAAACAAGAATTGTAAGATATATCTACTCCTTCTTCTAGCAAATATTGTGTTAGATTAGAGCCAAATATACCTACTTCAACTGCAACAGAATCTACTATTTTTTCAATATATGATTCATAAGCTTGGTCATAAAAGTGTCCGTCTGTTACTTTAGATTTGTACCAACGATTGGGTGTTGCAACTCTACTATGTATAGTGAACAAATAAGGATTTGATTTTATATGTTCATAATATGGATTTTGTGCACCTCTTTGTGTTAAAGTTGCAAGACCTTTTTCGACCGCTCTTTCTTCAGCTCTAATATGATTTTTAACACACAATCTATGAATAGCTTCTTTTTCTAATTGTTTATCAGGTCCCCATACTAATACTTCATATGCCATAGAATTATTTTTAGAAGGTGAAGTTTTCCAAGCTTTCCATAAAGCATTTTCTATTATTTTTTTATCAGGTATTTTATCACTATATTTTTTTACATGTTTTCTTTTTGTTTCTAATAAATCAAATGTGTTCATTTTCTTACAATCCAATCATTTATAACTAACAAGTCTAATGCTGTTCTTTTAAATGTTCTTAATGCATGTTCAGGTGTTTCTACAATAGGTTCATGGCGATTAAAACTCGTATTTAATAACATAGGTATACCTGTAATCTTATAAAACTCATTAATCAAATTATATAACTTACCATTTTGTTTTTGATTAACAGTTTGTATTCTTGCTGTACTATCTATATGCGTTATGCCAGGTACTTCATTAGATTTAACTTTACATATTCTACTCATATAAGGACTAGGACTATTTGTATCAAAGTATTCTTTGTAATATTCTTCTAATACAACAGGTGCAAATGGTCTAAAGTCTTCTCTCCTTTTTATAGTAATATTGATAATATCTTTTATATTAGGATTACGAGGGTCTGCTAATATACTTCTATTACCCAATGCACGATTACCACTTTCTGATTTGCCTTGAAACCAACCTACTATCTTGCCATCAGCAATTGCTTGTGCTACTTCTTTGTAATTAACTCTTTCATCTCCTGTATAATCATATTCTTTACCAGCAAATGTTTCTGTTATATGTATATTGTTATTCAATACATAGTCAGCGTGCTGATATGTTCCTAATGCTTGACCTTCATCACCTGCTGCTGGTGGTACAAATACATTCTTATAATGTTTTGTAAATTCTTCATTCATATATCCATTGTAAGCAACTCCACCTGCGATACACAAATTATCACAAGACTTCAAAGGATAAACAAATTGTTTTATTTTATCTATTGTAAATTTCTGTAATGTAAACGCTAAGTCTTCTACATTATCTAATCTGATATGTTCAAATCTTTTTTGTTTTTTTTCTGTAATAGGTCCATCTAATATAGTTTCAAATACATCATAGTAATATTGACTGTATTGGCCGTAACCAACCTTACCCATAAGTTTACTTGCACCTAATGTACCAAAACCTGTTAAATTAGACATATGATTCCACAACCAACCAATAGGTAGTTTATCAGATAAGTCAATTAAGTTTTCATCTTTATCAAAAAATACACATCTATATTTTGAACCTATACCATCAATTGCAAGTATATCAGATTGTTTAAAACCAGAATTGATAAAGGCATATGTAGCATGTGATTGATGATGGTCTATGTAATAGATATTGTCTTTAAAGTAATAGTCCCACAATTTTTTAGGTTTATAATCAAATACATCTTTTGGTAATAAATCTCTACACATTCTAATACCACCATAAGTGTAAGTAAATGCCAGAATATCATTTGTCTTCTTAAAATACTCTTTTACAAACTCATCATTTAAACGATAGTCAGCTGGGTTTAATATGTCTGATTGATGAGCATATGCCTCAGCATGATAAGGTAGATTGTGTTTAAATCTAGTTTCTCTTTCTCTTTGATTGTGCCATACACCATCATATGTATTATGGTCATGTAGGTTTAATGCTATTGAAAATATTTTAATCATTATACTTCTTCTATATGAGTTTTTTTATTTTTATAAAATGTTGTATGTCTTTTTGTTTCATTTTTAATACTACCACAAATATGCCAACAAGCTGGTGGTCCTTTATCATTCTTTAAATTATTTGCAAATTCTTGCCATTCATCTGATAATAATATTTCTTCTATACTATTTACACCATCTATCTCACTTACTTTTTCTATTTTTTTCATCTCTGGACTGGATAGATTTGTTTTTGTATCGCAATAGCAACAAGGTATTAAATAACCTCTATTTGTAATAGCTGCTTGAATACTACCATCAAAACATTTTGGTATAAGTTTTTTCATTTTGGATTAAAACTCAATTCTGTTTTAGTTGGTCTGTATATATCATTGTTACTCCACCACCTAGATGAATTAACAACTATAATAGGTATGTCATTATCTTCAGCAATTTGTTTTGCTTGTTCTATATGATTTTCATTGTATTTAAAGATAATATATTGCCATTTAGGTTTAGTTATTAAATATTTTTTAGCTTCTACCATAATATCAAAAAGTTTTTCACCGTCTTGATTAATACGATACTTATGACTTTCATTTGGCAAACCATCTATTCCAAATACCCAATGAGCTTTAGGATTTGATTTAAATGCTTTTATATACCAATCTTTAGATTTTGCTGATGAGGCATTATGTACACCACAAGTTATATTGTTGTCTAAAAGTAATTTCAAAATTTCTATAAATTTAGGATGATGTACAGGATCCGAGTATTGTCCACAAAAATTTATGTCTTTATAAAAAGATATAATTTTTTTCATTTGACTTATAGAAATATCTATTCCAGGTACTTTTTTGTCATATCTTCTATAATCTTTCCAACGCTGACATCTAGGACAATCTAAAGCACATCTATGTGTAATATCAATATTTAAACTTCGTCTATTAAAGAAATTATTTTTACTCATTTAGTAACCTCGCATACTTGCTCATTGGAAAATGACCCTTAGGTTGCACCCATTCAGTACAGGTTTTGCAATAATTCTCATACTTGAACAATCTGAAGTTCATCATTTTATCTATGTTCTCCTGCGTTAGGTCGAAGGTTTTAGATAATTCTTTGTTATTAGCAAACTTCTTACTACAATGTACAATATGTCTTTTTTCAAAGTCAATAACTGGTACCATAGGAAAAGAAGCACACATCTTTCTATCTATTTCAGCTGCCTGAATTACATCTGTAAACTCAGCTGACCTGCCATTAAATGCTTTCCACATTGTATTCTTGTGGTCTAGTTTTTTAATTACATCTAAATGATTTTCTCTATACTTGTAGAAGTTAGGTGTTCTTACTACAACATTATAATTGTTAAAATCATTCTCAGGTATATAGTCAAAGTTACCTAATTTTTCTACTTTATCTTTATACCAATCTAGTATATTATGTTCGACATATAATATATCTTTATCTTCTAATATTTCTGGATATCTTTTACGAACAAATGAATTTGACAATACTGAACAAATATGATTTGGATTCTTTTTAACCTCAGATATAACTTCTCTGAGATTTTTTAATTAGACCTGGCTCACCACCTAAAAGATTAACTCTAATCTTGTATTCTTTTAAATACCCTAGAGTTTGTTTTAGGAAATCCATATCAACT
>FUWD010005881.1_pt1 | contig 16357 bp, 16 predicted proteins | sample 1063281 | NCBI WGS metagenome assembly FUWD01 (sample SAMEA79048168, study PRJEB19326) | metagenome | biome: marine | reverse complement strand
AGTGTTGTGAAATATTTAAGGTTGAACCTACTAGAGAAGCATTGGAGCATTTCCAGTCTGAATGTTGGGTTACTGGACTTCGTTGTACTGAGGGTAGAACAAGGACAGATTATCGAGAAGTTGAGTTAAGAGATACAGGCCTGATTAAACTGAACCCTATTTTGATATGGGAAGAAAGAGAAGTTTGGCAATATCTGGCAATGAACAATGTAAAAGTTAATGAACTATATAAAGAAGGCTATAGGTCATTAGGTTGCTCCCCTTGTACTGCTATATCAACTGGTGATGAACGAAGTGGAAGATGGGTTGGTTCAAGCAAATGTGGTGGTGAGTGTGGCATTCATACTCGTCCTTTGAAGCGACAAGTCAAGAAAAGAGAAACGATATTAGAGGAAGCAATTAGGTGAGTGATATAGTTGCAACCATTAAAGACACAGAAAGAAGTGGCTAAACCACTAAGTTAAATCTAATAAATGTATAGGCGGGTGCGGCACGCACTCGCCCTCTAAAGCTGTCATCCTATACCTGTAGCTTTTAATCGAATTCAAATAAAATATGCTCATTTATAATACTGATCTACAGCTGCTCTTGTGAAACTGTTCCTATATATTTTGTAGGTGAAACTATTTATAAATAAACCCCATATAATGGTTTATATTTAACTATAATAATCAATACTTATTGCTAGGGGGTTGGCTCAACTATGGCAACAGAACGCTGTATTTTTATATAGCGTGTATGCCTCTAGCTTTAAGACTAAAAACTACATTGGTAGTTCTTGAGGAGAGAATAAAGAAGCGCCTTTTGGGTGCTTTTTTTATATCTAAATCTACACTCTTTTATTTTTTTTTGACAAAGTTGATTACGATCAATTTTTAAAATTATGGTTCTTTGTATACTATACCGCAGTACTCGGGATAGTAGTAATTTCTCGGTTGCTTTTTTTAATTCAATGATTGGAGGAGTTATATGTCACAAGCATTTACTAAGTCCATGGCACGTAATATTTTTTACGGTGGATCCATGTTCTTTTTCTTGTTGCTTTTGGTACTAACGTTTGATACGGTAGAGTCTTTGCCGCAAACAGACAACAGGGAAAATCTAACCGCACAGGTAGCTAAGGGTAAGCACGTCTGGGAGAATAACAACTGTATTGGTTGTCATACTCTATTAGGTGAAGGCGCATACTTTGCCCCAGAGCTTGGAAATGTGCATAAGCGCTTAGGAAAGGAGGGAGTTATTGCCTTTATTAAGTTTAGACCTAAGAATGGTATTCCAGGAAGACGTAGCATGCCACAGTTTAATCTAACCGATGATGAACTGGATGCAGTTGCCGAGTTTTTAAAGTATACATCTGAGATTAACACTCAGAACTGGCCACCAAATATTCAAGGATAAGGAGATAATAATATGAAATATACTTCTCAAATGGTTGCAAAACCTTACTTTATCGCTGCAATTGGTTTGTTCGTAGGACAAATTTTATTCGGTATTATTATGGGTTTGCAATATGTAATTGGTGATTTCTTGTTCCCAGAAATTCCTTTCAACGTTGCACGTATGGTGCATACTAATCTATTGATTGTATGGCTATTATTTGGCTTTATGGGCGCATCTTATTATCTAGTCCCAGAAGAGGCGGAGACCGAACTACATAGTCCAATATTGGCTAAGTTAATGTTCTGGATCTTCCTTATTGCTGGTGCAGCAACAATTCTAGGGTACTTACTAGTTCCTTATGCAACGCTTGCAGAGATAACTATGAATGATCTTTTACCTACTATGGGTAGAGAGTTCCTTGAGCAGCCAACTATTACCAAAATTGGTATTGTAATTGTTGCTTTGGCATTCTTGTTTAATATCGGTATGACTATTCTTAAGGGTAGAAAGACAGTTATTAACTTAGTTCTACTTATTGGTTTAGTTGGTCTAGCAGTGTTCTTCTTGTTTGCATTCTATAATCCGGATAATATTGTACTTGATAAGATGTTCTGGTGGTTTGTTGTGCACTTATGGGTAGAGGGCGTATGGGAGTTAATCCTTGGTTCTTTATTAGCATTTGTGTTAATTAAAACTACTGGTGTTGATCGTGAAGTAATTGAAAAATGGCTGTATGTAATTATTGCCATGGCCCTTATTACTGGTTTAATCGGTACTGGTCATCACTTCTTCTGGATTGGTACACCGGGATACTGGCAATGGTGGGGATCTATCTTCTCAGCTATGGAGCCGATTCCGTTCTTTATGATGACAGTGTTTGCATTTAATATGGTTAACAAGCGTCGTCGTGAGCACCCTAATCAGCCAGCAGTATTGTGGGCATTGGGTACTGGTGTTATGGCGTTTTTAGGTGCTGGTGTTTGGGGCTTCCTACACACGTTATCACCGGTTAACTACTACACACATGGTACGCAGATTACTGCAGCACATGGTCATATGGCGTTCTATGGCGCATATGTAATGATTGTATTAGCAATTATTTCATACGCAATGCCAATGCTAAATGGTCGTAAAGCGGCTAATAGCGCCAAGTCACAGATTGTAGAGATGTGGTCTTTCTGGCTAATGACAATATCAATGGTGTTTATTACTTTATTCTTAACAGGTGCTGGTATATTGCAAGTGTATCTACAAAGAATGAGTGACAATCCGTTACCATTTATGGTGGTTCAAGATAAGATTGAGCTATTCTATTGGTTGCGTGAAGGCGCAGGTGTTGTATTCTTAATTGGACTAATTGTTTATATCGCAAGCTTCTTCATCGGCAAAGATGAAGCAGAGCCTAACGAAGCATAAAGAGTTACAATTTATTAAGAAAATTGGGGTCGTCTGGTTAATTCTAGGCGGCCTTTTTTTTGAGCAAAAAACAACTAATGACAACTAAAATTACAAAATATCCACCAGGTGAGATAATTATTTGGCTCTTTATTATGGCCGAACTTATGGTGTTTGGACTGTTTTTTGCAGCCTATGCAGTTACCCGGATTGATAATATTGAGTTGTTTGAGTTGTATCAACAAAACTTAGACACAACTGCCGCACTTTATAATACGATAGCATTATTATCTAGTAGTTATTTTGTAGTGCGCTCAGTCATAGCTATTAAGCACAACCAACAACAAGACTCGTTTAAATGGATGGTGCTGGCAATAATAATGGGCCTTGTGTTTATTATTATTAAAACCGATGAATTTGCTCATCATGTAAGCAATGGCATCACCTTAAGCACCAATACTTTTTATATGTTCTACCTCTCGCTAGCCTTTTTTCATTATTTGCATGTTATATTGGGTCTAATAATACTTAGTGTAATAGCCCGCAATATTAATAAAGGAGCGTACTCTGCTAAGGAGTACACAAATGTTGAGACCGGAGCTAGTTATTGGCATATGGTTGATTTGGTGTGGCTAATATTGTTTCCTTTAGTATATGTAATGTAATGATAGAAAAAAAACCATCGACAACTGTAGAAACTATAGTTTTTATAGTATTAATTGTACTAACCTTGGTCACCTATAAAGTTGGTGAAACGGATATGTCTGGGATCTTTGTATCTCTAGGTGTGTTTGCCATAGCGTTATTTAAAGGTGCATTAATTAGCGAGCACTTTATGCAACTTAAATATGCCAGTGGCATTTGGCGCTGGTTGATTTTGATTTGGCTTATACTACTTGGTATTGTCATTTATATAGCGTTTACAGTTTAAAATAATTATTATGAGTAAAGACAAACAGCAGACTAATCAGGAGATTCCTTTTTATCAGCCACAAGGCAACGAGGCAGAGCTATTTGAGCGCGCCTACAAAAACCAATTGCCGTTGTTAATTAAAGGTCCTACAGGTTGTGGTAAAACACGTTTTATTCGCCATATGGCGGCTAAGCTTGGGCGCAAACTATACACGGTGGCATGTCATGACGATTTGACTGCTGCAGATTTGGTAGGCAGGCACCTAATTAATGAAAAAGGCACCTACTGGTGTGATGGGCCATTGACAAAAGCAGTAAGAGAAGGAGCCATTTGTTATCTTGACGAAGTAGTTGAGGCGCGTAAAGATACAACCGTAGTATTGCACCCGCTTACTGACGATAGAAGAGTTCTGCCAATAGAGCGTACAGGTGAGATTTTGCATGCACCTAAGGAATTTATGCTGATAACCTCATATAATCCCGGTTATCAGAATTTATTGAAAGGCATGAAGCCCAGCACGCGTCAGCGCTTCAGTGCTATGAGTTTTGATTTTCCAGACGCACAAACTGAGATCAAAATTTTATTAGCAGAAACCAGTGTTGATCAGGCTATGGCTGAGAATTTAGTATCCTTGGCAACATCTATGCGTGCTTTAAAGGATCATGATTTGGAAGAGGCCGCCTCAACCAGACTATTGATTTATACAGCGACTTTAATTGCAGACGGCATGGGGGTTATCGATGCTTGTAGAGCATCTTTGGTTGAGCCGTTAACTGATGACAATGAAACTATCGACGCATTGATGGAGGTGGTAAATGCCACGCTCACAAACTAGTGGTAGAGAGTTAGCAATATTATTTGAGGCTTTATATTTAGCCAACTTGCTTATCGCGCCAGTGATGGCTTTTTTGATTTTATTAGTACTGTACTTTCAAAACAAAAACCACAGCTCACCTTTGGCAAGGTCTCACTTATCTCAGACTTTCTACACTAGCCTGCTTGGAGGTTTTTTGGTTTTTTTGGTAGTTGGTGTGTTGTTCTTATTTGGAGGTTTTGATAGTCCTTATATTTGGATGTGGGTTGTGCTCTACTTTACTATAATTCATTCAACACTGGTATTATTTGGCGCTCTTGGACTGGCAAAAGCAATGTCTAATCAATGCTGGCGCTATCCAATAATTGGTGCCAAACTTCCCAAGGGCTGCTAATGGAGGAGCGTGTTGGTGAAATTTGGCATAAATTTATTACTAAAATGGCTGACAAAAGCTATCCTGAGGCCCAAGTAAGACTTAGAGATATAAGAAAAACTATCGGTATATTTTTCCGAGCACTAGGTGGCGACGGCTCTTTAGTGGTGGCACAGTCTGATGCCAATACCTACACATCTAATCGCACATGGCTTAAACGTATTGCCAGATCTGAGGAGAAAGTACAGTTTGCCTGGGCAGATGAAAACTCTCTACGTTTGCCTGAGGTTATTGATTGTTTTGCAGATAAGAGTCTTAATAAAGATCTATATCTATGGCTTAGCGCATTAGCTGCAACGCAAATCAAACACAATGATTGGCTGGTTGATAATCAGTTGCGTACTAAGCAGGCGTTATCTTTATTTCCAGGCTTAAATCCTCATTATCAAAGACTATTAGCAGCACATTTAGAGCAAAGGCCGGATATAAGCAAGATGTCAAAAACAGAGGCTAAAGCAGAAACTTTAATTCGCAAAGCGTTATCAGAGCCTGGAAGTGTTAAAGAGCTCCCTAAAACAAAGTATATGCCTAGAGCGGTTGTACTATGGCTACATCCAAATCCTCCAATTGTAAAAGACACTAGTGGCAATGATTTTGGTGAAAGTGATAATCAAAGAAGCGATGATAAGCAAGAAGATGCAACTGATATAGGAAAAAAGCAAGCGCACCGTGTAGATAACCCAGAAGAAGATCGTGGGTTAATTGCCATTCGTATGGAGAATTTATTTACCTGGGGTGAATTTGCAAATATGGATCGCTCGACTGATGATGAAGATGATCCAGACAATGCTAAAGATGTAGCTCGAGATTTAGATAAGATGGCTATTGCACGCAACCAGAAGGCCTCTAAGGTTCAAATCAAATTTGACTTGGATCTTCCTGCTGAGTCAGCGGATGATGTTGTTTTGGATGATGGAATTTTATTGCCAGAGTGGGATTGGAAACGACAAAAATTATTAGAAGATCATTGCAGAGTGGTATTAATGGTGGCAAAAGATGAAACAGACACCAAGCTCCCTCAACACCTTAAATCTACAGCAAAAAAACTTCGTAATCAGTTTCAAGCTATTGCACCAGCACGCACCTGGCATCATGGGCAAAAAGACGGCCAAGAAGTGGACTTAGAGGCATATTTAAAATATAGAGCCGATACTTTAGCCGGACACAGTAACGGATCAGATAATCTATATAAAGAGCTTAATAGTGGAGCAAGAGATTTGTCTTGCTTGCTGTTAGCTGATTTATCACTATCAACAGACACCTGGGTTAATAACGATTCTCGAGTTATTGATGTTGTGCAAGATAGTTTGTATTTGTTTGCAGAGAGTTTGCACGCTACAGGCGATAGATTTGGCATATATGGATTTTCTTCAAGAAAAACAGATCCAATTAGAATTCACGCAATTAAGGGTTTTGATGAGTCGTACAACGCCAATATTCGAGGTAGAATTGCTGCTATTAAGCCAGGGTATTACACACGTATGGGTGCAGCTATACGCCATACTACAGATATATTAAAAGACCAGGTGGCCACTCAGCAACTGCTGCTTATTCTTACTGATGGCAAGCCAAATGATTTAGATATGTACGAGGGGCGCTATGGAATTGAAGACACCAAGCATGCTATTGTTGCAGCTAGATCGCTTGGACTAAAGGTATTTTGTGTAACCATTGACGAAAAGGCTAATGAGTACCTGCCTAATTTGTTTGGGTCAAATGGTTATGCATTGGTTAAAAATGTTAAAGACTTGCCTAAATCATTGCCTATGTTATATGCAAGACTGGTGAATTAGGCTTTGTAAATCTATCTAATGGCTAGTTCCAGATGAGCGATTAATCTTGTTGTAAACATTATATTTTCCAACAGGTCTTTTCATTGGTAGGCGCTTAAATTCTTTTAGGGAGTGAGCATTATAAATAACCAGCTCGCCATCCATCTCCCAAATACTAACCAAGGCATGAGACCCATCTTTGGTAAATTCAACATGAGATGAGGTTTTTCCAGGGCTGGGTCGTAGAGTTTTAACAATTTGTAATGTTTGTTTATCAATAATATGCATTACATCTTTATCTTTGCCAAAAAACACATCTGTCCAAGCGTATCTTGAATTTTCATGTGAGCGCAGAAAAAAACCAGAACCTAGGGTTTTAATTTTTTTGATTAAACTCCAGTCTTTCATATCGAAAATACTAATAGATTTATCCTTTAGATTGGGAGTTGCAAGTACTTCTGTGTCTTTATATTTCCAGGTAATTCCAGAGCTTAAGTGAGGCATTCCTGACAAGTTTAATTTGCTTACGATGCGTCCTAAGTCAAGGTCAACAATACGCCCTAAGCCACCTCTGGACGAACCAACAATTAATGTATATTCTTGATTAAAGAAAAAATCATCCAATACTGAGTCAATCTTTATTTTGCGAATTGGCAGAATCTCTCTTTCAGCCTCACTTTGTTGAGGGCGGTGGTCGTGAACCCATTTGCCAAAACCAAGTGGCGTTGGATTCTTATAGGAAATTTCCCACACTTCTGGAATATCTTTAAGCGCTACAACAAAGCTTTGACGAGGATGTGCATCATACACAGCAGATACTCTTGAGCTTTTACCTTTGGCATTGGTTGTAGGTATTATTTTTATTAATGATAAGTCTTTAGCATCTAGAACAACCAGGTTGTTTGGCAGATAGTTGCCCACTAGGACAAAACGGCCATCACTAGAAACAGCGGCATTTCTTGTGTTTATGCCAACACGAACTTCATGAGTAATGCGCAGTCTATACATATCAAACTTTGTAATCCATCCATCCCTAGATGCTAGATAAACAAAACGCCCGTCTGCAGAGTATTTTGGCCCGCCGTGTAGAGCAAAACGTGAAGCAAAGCGATAAATTACTTCAAAACTATCGCCATCTAATACACTAACATGATGATCTCCAGTTTCAACCACTAGAAAAAGATTCAGTGGGTCAGAGTTGTAGGCGGGCTTGTTGGCATCATCTGGATTTTTTAGATTTTCCTGTGGATATGTGATATGGCTAGTTTTGATTTTTTCTTCATTCCATACTGGCGACTCAGACAAAGGTGTATATATATAATCAGATAAAAGAGTGATTTGCTCTTTGCTAAGTTTGTCTTTAAAGCTTGGCATTTGTGTTGCCACTCTGCCATTGGTAATAGTTTTTACTGCTTGTTTTTTGCGTAAACGCTTAAGGTTTTCAGGTAATAATGCAGGGCCAGTTATTCCTAGTCGAGAAACACCGTGGCAAATAGCACAGTTATCTTTATATAAAGACTCGGTCTGAGGGTCCTGGGATGATGCGCTCTGAAAAAAACCAAGAAACAATAAACTAATTAATATCTTTTTCATTTTTTCTATCTTTGGTTATATCGTATACAATTCTATGTACGCCGTGACAACGAGCACAAGACCTAACTGCAAGTGATCCTAGTGTATGGCCAATATCTTTAATGTCATCGTTGTTTTTAATGCCTGTTTGTAAATCATCTAGCAGCTTTTTAGATTTTGCTCCTAGATAGAATTGACGAGCCTCGTCATCCTTGTGGCAACTAGAGCAGCTATCTTCAAGGTGTTGCATGCCTGCACGCAGTTCTGTTAAGGCTTGAGCGGATTTTTCTTGGTTTTTTTCAATCAGTCCAATTTTTATACGGTTCAGCTGTTCGGTTAGCTGAATCATTGATTTTTTATAGCTTTGATCCTTGCCTTTGTGATTTTTTAGCTGTAGTTTGCTGAAATCTGGAGCTCTAAAAATTGCAGCAACATTGGCCCTATAATCAATATGACAAGCCCTACAGTTGCGCTTTATTTCTTTGAGTGATTCCTTAACTTGAATTTTGTTGTTATTAATTGCTGCATTTTCTAGCAGTTTTAGATTTATTAAATCTAGCTCACTTTCCCATATTGGAACCATTTTTGCAATTTTTTTATAATCCTTGCTAAAACGAGAAACCCATTTTTGGGTATCTGCATCGTTGTTTGATTCGGCTATGGCTTGCACTTCGCGTCTTAGTTTAAACATAGTGTGGTGCCACACATTGCGTTTATTAATAGGCTTGTATTGTTTGCTTAGAGAATCATATATTGCACTGGTATTTTCTTCATCTGCACTGCTTGCATAAGCACTTAAAGATAGCGCGATAGTTAAACAGATGGCTTCTAATATTTTTCTCATGTTATCTCTTCATCGCTTAGGTAACAGCCAGGATCCTCAGCCCAGAAGTTGCCAGTGAGTTGCCACGCACGTGTGCGTGAATTACCATTGCAAATAGCTAGATGTTTGCAGCTAGCACATCGGCCTTCAAGAGGTCTATTTTTGGCCTTTAACCCGCGCATTAGCGGGTCTGAAGTGTCTTGCCATATGTCGCCAAACAACCTCTCATTAACATTACCTATTGTATAGTCCCACCACATTGTGTCAGGATGTACGTTGCCCAGATTATCAATATTTGAAATATTGACCCCTGATGCGTTGCCTCCCCATCTAAGCAACATTTCACGTAGTTTTTCAACATGTTGAGGAATATTTTTTTCTGCCCATTGTAATAAATACACGCCGTCCGCATCATTATTGCCAGTTACAAATTCTCTTCTTCTGCCAGATTGTACGTCGTCCCAACAAGTTTTAAACAATAAGTCCATAGCTTCACGTGTAACTATGGAGTGCGAGTCTCTGCCTCGATTTTTGTTGCCACGTCCAGCATAGTTGAGGTGTGATAGATAAAACTTATCAATATTTTTATCGTCCATAAGCCTTAGCAGCTCTGGCAAATCTTTAGAATTATCTTGGGTAAGAGTAAAACGCAATCCGACTTTTAGATTAGCTTCTTGACACAGGCTGATGCCATTAATAGCCTCAACAAATGAGCCTTTCTGTTGACGAAATTTATCATGTGTATCTTGTATGCCATCCAAGCTAACCCCAACATAGTCATAGTTAGCAGCAACAATTTGTTCAATATTATTATTAGTAATTAGAGTGCCGTTGCTAGACAGGCCAATATAAAAACCTAGTTTTTTAGCATACGCTGATATTTTGAATATATCTGGATGCATAAGTGGCTCACCTCCTGAGAGGATAAGCACAGAAACACCAAAAGCTTTTAGATCATCAAGCACATCAAATATCTTTTCAGTACTAAGCTCACCCTTAAAGTGGGTATTAGTAGACGTTGCATAACAGTGCTTGCAAGTCAGATTACAGCGACGTAATAAATTCCAGATGACCACTGGACCACTACCCTTAGTCACTGCTTTTGGCTTTGGAGAAGTTGGATTAGGATTTTCTAATCCGTGTAAGTAACGACTTAATCTAAACATTATTAAACACCCTATACTAAACGCATTCCTGTTTTTTTTAAAATTTTAGAACTAAATAGCACATCGTGTTTTTGACACTTTGAGCCTAATATTTCAGATATTTTTCCAACCTTTACTTTTACTTCTTCTCTATCTTGTCCGTGTACCATTGCAAACAGATTATATGGCCAAAGAGGAAGATGTCTAGGTCGCTGATATGCATGAGAGACAAAATCCAAAGAGCCTATTTGTTCGCCCAGATCTTCTGCCATGCTGTCATCAACACTCCAAACTGACATACCGTTGCCACGCAAGCCTAATTTGTAGTGGTTTGGCACAAGGCCGATTCTACGCACAACCCCGCATTCAAGCATATTTTTAAGGCGCGATATTATTTCATCACTTGTTAGTCTATTTTCTTTGCTAAGCTCTTGATAAGGGTTGATAGATAATGGCAATCCAGATTGAGAGGCTTTAATTATTTCTTTGTCTATTTTGTCAACCTTATAGCTTAATAGATTATTTGGAGATTTTATTGAACTGGTGGATACGCACCCGTTGCTATCTATGTCTAGCCATAGACCAATATAAAACTCCCTTATTTTTGGAAAGTTATAAACCTCTAGCCCGCTAGCTTCTTGTATTGCATTTATAGTGGTTGTTATGTTTTTACTCTTATCACTAGCTATAACAAACCACATATTAAGTTCATTATCTCTTTGGTAGTTGTGAGCTACTGCGTCAAAACTATTAACTATTTTACTAATGCGTTCAAAATCTTTTTCTGGAGTTTTGAGTGCTGCTAAAGTAAATGCCCCGCCAATTTTGTCAGCATCAAACAAGGGGCCAAAGCGCGTCAAATATCCAGATTTCAATAATTGATCAACTTTTTGTATTAATGTATCTTCATCAATATCAAACCATTTGGCAGCATCAGCAAAAGGTTTGTGAGATATAGGAAAACCACCTTGCAGCCTGTTAATAATTTTTATACTTAGAGAGTCAAGATACATTTCTAGTTTGGTTGTAGTTAGCGCCTCTTTGTTTGAAGCATTCAGAGCTAAATAGTGTGTCGTAGTCCGCTTTGGATATTTTGCATTCAGAGGCGATTAATTCAACATGTTTAAGAACATGATCTTTGTTTTTACCGTGAATCATACTAAATAGGTTATATGGCCATTTGGGCATTTTGCGTGGGCGTTGATAGCAAAGGGTTACAAACGGATATTTAGCGATAATATCTCCATATTTATCGACCTCTTCATCGCCAAAATTCCATACTACCATGGCATTGTACTTATAGCCTAACTTGCGGTGGCGTACAACTACTCCAAAACGCTTGATATCGCCCTGATTTAATAAAGAAGATATTGCGTTAATTACTTTTTGTTCGCTGCAATTCAACTCTTTAGCAATGGCTTTATAAGGCTCAGACACTAAAGGTATGCCACGAGTGATAGCCTTAATTAGCCTATCTTCTAGTTCTTGATTATCACCTATTCCCATCGTATTTCAAAACCCAAATCTATATGAAATTCTTTAAGCATTGGCAGTTGCATTACTTCATATCCAGTTGTATCTTCCATTTGAGCAATTGTATGTTGCAAGTCTGGATGAGTTGGCGCAGTTGCAACAAACCACAGATTAAAATCATGTTCACGTTTATAGTTGTGATTAACCGCTTTAAAGTTACTAATAATATTAGCCACAGTTTCAACTTCACTATCTGGCACTGACATAGCTGCTAAAGTGCTTACGCCTATACGATTTACCTGAAATACTGGACCTACACGAGTAACAACATCGTCTTGCTTGAACTCTTGTAGAAGTTTTAATATTGTGTCTTCATCACTACCAAGTTGCTCAGCAATTTGAGCATAAGGCTTAGAGACAAGCGGAAAGTTGTGCTGATAATTATTCAGTAGATCTTTATCAAGTCTTGAATAGGTTTTCATAAGCGCCCTATCTATAGTCCAATTTTGTGCGCACGAGAGGTAAAAAATATACCGCTTGGTTTTTGCGCAGGCAGTGTTGCTAGCTTTTCAAATGTTGTGGTATTGTATATTTGCACTTGATCCTTGTCACGAACCGACATCCATACTTCTTCTCCACGTGGAGAGAACTCCATATGAAGAACACCTTTGCCAGGTTTTAAGGTTTTAACTATTTTGAACGTTTCAGTGTCAATAACCTGGATGGTGTCATTATGTGGAAAGGCGAAGTTTACCCAGGTATAGCGTCCATCTGGCCTAGACATAACAAAAACCGGCTGGCCGTATACCTTAACCCGACCTTGCTCTTGCCAATTGTCGGTATCTACAATTAAAACTTCGTGTTGGCCTATTGCTGGTAAAAATGCTTTATTTCCAGCAATGGCCCAGCCTTCCAAGTGCGGCATTTTGTATACTGGTAACTTCTTTTTGCCTTTTCCATAATTTGGCAATATGCGTTTAACCCCATCTTCTGTATGCCATAGGTCTAACAACAACATCCCATCTTCACCAAACAGACCGCCAATATAGTATCTACCTTGTGGGTCTATTAAACCATCATATGGTAGCATGCCAACATTAGTGAAGCGCTCAACTTTAGGGTTTTTGGTGTCGTTCATATCAACAATCCAAGTCTCGCCAGTATCGTATAGTCCAAATATAAATTTATTGTCTGGAGCGTCTACCAGACCAACAGTTTTTGAATTTTTTTCACTATGTACTTTAGTGGCAGGAATATCAGCAACAAGATCTAGATTATCTGCTGAGAAAATCTTAATTCCACCAGGCTTATAATTGGATACAGCAATTAACTTGCCGTCTTGTGAGATTGCCCCACCAATACTATTTCCACCTTGAACAATACGTTTAACTAGAGTTCCACATAAAATATCAATTTTGCTCAATCCACCGTCACGAGCAAACACATATGCATACCTTGCATCACGTGAGAAAACAATTGATGCATGTGATAAATCACCTATGCCTTCTACTTTGAATATGGTTTCGTGCTTACTAGTATCAACTACAAGAACACTACTATTTGCTCTTTGGATTATTACACCTAGATCTCCAGTTCCTCTTATGGTGCATTCAGAAGCTGCATAGCTTGAAGTAAAAAACAATAACAATAATAAATTTAGTAAGTATTTCATAGGGTTTTGCCTTGTTTGAGTTGTTCTGCCAGCCAATGTGCCTGATTTTCGTTTATAAACTGTCTCCAAGGTGGCATCGGTGTGCCTGGGCGCCCGTTTAGTATTGTATGTACTACTTGGTCAGTGCTTAAGCGCTTAAGGCTATCTGGACTTAGTTCTGGGCCTAAGCCTCCAGCTAAAGTCATGCCGTGGCAAGAGCCACAATCATGTTTTAATAGATGTAGTAATTCTTGTTTTTTATCTACACTTATATATCCTTGTGTATTAGCCTCCAAAACACGAACAACGCCAAGCATCTTTGGATGTGGACCGCACTCATAGTTGAAATCACCAGCTGCATTAAACTTTTTTGTGTATGTGTCACCTGGGAATAGATAATCTGGCTCTAATGCATCTATAGATTTAAACCAAACACTGTGGTACTGACGCTTTTCTTTATTAATCCAGCGAATGCTATCGCCAGGGTTAATAGTTATTTGATTGGGGGAGAATTTGTATTTTTTTATCTCAACATCATATGTTGTGCCTGCATTCGCAGACACAACAGTAAATGTTAATAATAGTATTAATATCGCCCTCATAGAGCATTATTTCACGCTCTTAGCGTTAATCTCCGCCTTGTCATTATCAAAACCAAGTAAGTATCCTAATGAAACATGATGGAAACGAGCGCTGGTGTAGTCATCATGAATTGCAAAACCAAAGTTATACATTTTATCTTTTGTCATACCAACATCACCAGGCTTTCCAGAATTTAGCTTGCGCTTCATTTCTACAACCCACATATCACCATCTAGAACAGCATTAAACTCAGTCTTCTGGCCGCCATTCATTTCACGATCAGCAAGAATGTATCCATCTTCAATCTTGGCTTCACCAGCCTTAAAGCGAATGATATCCATATAATGACCTAAGCCCATTTCAGACTCAATCGTAGCATCGTCTTTACGTTTGTTCCAAGCGCCACGCTTTTTACCACGCTTACCTTTGATTTCAATTTTTCCTCTACTCTCAGCAATGTACTTATCAACATCTTCCCCCTCTGGAGCATGTGGCATAGTATTTAGGTCGTGATGACAAGTACCCCAACAGCCAGACTGACCAGCGTATTTAACGTCATCAGTTGCAAACATAATTGCTAGCTTCATTTGGTTCTTAGGGTCCATCTTGCCGCCTTCAACATAAGGTGCTGGCGTATGCGTTGAGTTTTCCCATTCGAATCGCATATATAGGTTTTCATCGTCATATCTAGCTTGTACGCTAACAGGAATGTTGCCACGCTTGCCAGGGATAACAGTCTCCTTAGGCTCTAGTTTCTCACCAGATACGATTAAATCACCCATTTTATTGGTTTCTTTATCATGACAAGTAACACACCTATCGCCAAGTTTGATAAATGGCCTAGCGCCACCATGGTCTTTACCAGTAAGCACCCATTCCATTGATGATTGACCAGGATAGAACACAGTTACTTTACGTGCTGGAACGTCGTTCCAATCAACATCAATATCCGGCATATCTTTTAGAGTGTTAGCTCCAGCCATAGCCGCTGCATTAGATGTCTCTTGGAATAGATCAGAGTAGTTTACAATTGGATTGTGATGATCAGCACCATCTTTATGCTGCTCTGCTCCACCTCCATCTTTATGATAATTGAAGTAATCAACCTGCGCCTTTGCAACTAGAGCATTTAAGCGTTTTTGAATTTTAGCTTCGCTAGATTTTTTCTGTGCTTTGGCTGCTGCTTTAGCTGCTTTAGCTTTAGCCTCTGCTTCTGCTTCTGCTTTTTCAATATACTCTAAACCATCGATAAACATTTGCGGCACTTCTCTAACAAATTCAGGATTTGGTTTTTCTAACTCTTCTAACTCTTCATCACTAAGCTCTTTACGAATATTTTTGTGCGCAATGCCTTTATGACAATCAATACAAGTCTGACCAGTTTTGAAAGAGTTTAAATGCTGCTTACGCGCTCTTGGTTTTTGGAAAACAGGATTCATTGATTCTAGATTATGACAATTTCGACACTCACGTGAATCGGTCTCCTTCATAGACTTCCAAACATTCTTAGCTAGAGTTAAGCGCTTGTTATTGAATTTTTCTTTAGTATCAATTGTGCCTAGTATTTTGTGTAGAACTTCATTACTAGCCTGAATCTTACGCTTCATTTTGTGAATCCAAGGATCTGGAACATGACAATCAGAACAGGTAGCACGAACGCCTGAACGGTTTGAATGGTGAACGGTAGGCTTATATTCCTCATAAACATTGTCTTCCATCTCATGACATGAAATACAAAACTCTAGAGTGTTGGTTGCTTCCATAGTGGTATTAAAACCACCCCAGAAAATAATACCAGCTATAAAAAATAGCAGTGCGGCTCCAATTGTTGCGGTTTTAGTTATTTTGCGCGAAAGAAGTTCTTTAATATTCATTTTTAGTCCTTGTTTATTTTTTGTCTGTCTGGTTTAACATTTACTATTTAATAACTTGTAAATAGTAAATGTTAAACCAGGACAGAGTCTCCTCTATCCTGGGTTGTTTTAACTTAACCTAGAACTAGCTTAAGTTACGTGGTTAACTCTGTTATAAACATTGAATTTACCAGTTGGTGCATACATACCTTTAATGCGAGCTTTCTCTTCAAGCGTCTTGGCATCATATACAATGATTTCACCGTTTGGAGATGTAGAATCTTTACGATTCCAAACACTTATCCAAACTTCATCACCAGCTTTATTAAACTCAATATGTACAGCAGCGTAACCTTCAGTTTCAGTTAGCTGAATAGTTTTAACTATTTCTCTAGTTTCCTTAGAGATAACTTGTACAGATTGTTGGATTTCTGGCTCAGGATGCTTAGTCTGATCTGCCCAAACGTAGTCGGATGTAGGGTGTGTACGTAAGAATACGCCGGCACCATCTGTTTCAACTTCGTAACAAATCTTCCAAGCTTGATCAGGGT
>FUWD013231176.1_pt1 | contig 16362 bp, 6 predicted proteins | sample 1063281 | NCBI WGS metagenome assembly FUWD01 (sample SAMEA79048168, study PRJEB19326) | metagenome | biome: marine | reverse complement strand
ATAAATTTCGTTGATTAAATACGTTTTTATGTCATGAATATTCGTATGTTTAAGTTTTTGAGTTTCTTCTTGTATTTTATGTTTGATGGTCATATTTTTAATCAATACCGAGACAGACTTGTCCTTTTTACCTAAGGTTCGTTTCAATGTTTTTGTGGTTCGTTTTATACGTAGAATAGAGGGAATGGTTGCGTTAGACGGTGTATCTGGTTTGATTTGTTTCATTTGACGGTAGGTAGGTCTACCTGTATGTTTTAAGGAGGTATAGGGGGTCGGTGTGGCGACATATTTCGGTAGGATTATATCTGTCTTTGGCAAGACAGTTACCTGCAAGGGTTTTTCTATCGTATTTGGTTTCGTCTCTATCGTGATTGGTTTTGTCTTTTCAAGTATTAATGAATTTAAAAAACTTAAAGACTTATCAAATTCAGATTCAAACTCATCTTTACCTACAGTCAAAGTACTCGGTGGGATAGAATTATGTTGTCTTTCTTTGATTTTTTTAAAAAATTCTTTACGGAGAGTTTGGTTAATGTTTTTTTGACGAGGTTTCTTAGGCGCTTTTTTTTTCAAGGTTGAATCTACTAAACTATCTGTTATATGTATTTTTTTTATACTCATAACTAGAATATATATATATATTCAATACATATAACTAATTTATATAGTAGGACGATTTCCGCTTGTAATATGATTAGACGTGTAGTCATTTGTATTATAATTATGAAATGTTCCATCGTCGTTACTAAAAATAATACATTTTATACCATATAGTTTTATAACTTTTAAACATTGCATACATGGACCAGAGGAACGTAAACCGCTAGAAGACAATCTTACAACGTACAATATATATTTTCGGTTTGTAGGTTTAGCCTTGAACTACATTGTGATGAGTGCGTAAACAATCACGAATCGCAGCGATTTCGGCATGGCATGTTAAACAATCGTGTATTAACTTATCATGGGAAAAGGTTCTGTAATTATTAAACCCTTTGCCAATTATTTTTCCACCTGCCAGTATTGCGCATCCGTGTTTATGATTACACGGCGAACACATGGCCTGTTCCATTGCAATGTTAATGCAATGGGTATGCCTTTGTGTAAGTACAAGTGTATTGGTCATGTACGGTATATAGTATATAATCCTTTTGGTTTAAACCGAAATCATTTAAAGATAAATTGAAATGAAATCATTACATATTCATGATGCAATCATATAATATGTCGGATAAGTGTGTATCAAACGAGGGAAATGCCTATACGGAAGAACCATGGGAAATCATTCGTTCTTATTTTGATGGAAAACATTTGGACCAACTTGTAAGGCATCAAATTGAGTCCTACAATCATTTTGTAAATCAACAAATCAAACAAACGATATCCATGTTCAATCCAATTCATGTCAAGTCGGATAAATCTTTTGACCCAGAAAGTGGAAAATATAAACTGGAAATATTTGTTTCATTTGAAAATTTTAATATATTTAGACCTCAATTTCATGAAAATACGGGGGCGGTTAGATTAATGTTTCCACATGAAGCCAGACTTCGTGATTTTACTTATGCGTGTAATATGGTTATAGACATGACTGTAAAATACATTATACGAAGTGGAGTTCATCTTAATTCGGAAGAAACCATGTATAAAACGTTTTCAAAGATTCAATTAGGTAAATTACCGGTAATGTTAAAGTCGTGCTTATGTGTATTGCATCAATATTCACATGTTCCAAGTGCAATGATTGGAGAATGTAGTTTAGATGCAGGCGGTTATTTTATCATCAATGGTTCTGAAAAAACGGTCATTGGTCAAGAACGATCCGCCGAAAATATCATTCAATGTTTTAATACTGAGAAAAACAATACAAAATGGAGTTGGAGTGCAGAAATCAAATCAGTACCAGATAATAAATCTGTTTCACCGAAACAAAATAATATTTATATTGTAACCAAAAACAATGGGTTTGGACATGCTATATACGTTCAAATTCCAAGAATAAAACAACCTATTCCGTTATTCATATTATTTCGTGCATTCGGGATTGTATCCGACAAAGATATTTGTCAAAAAATTTTATTACATGTAGAAAATCCTGATTGCGAGAATTATGTACAAATGTTAACGGCCTTGCACGCCTCTGCCGTAGATGCAAATGAGTGTAGGACAACCAAAGATGCGTTGCAATATATAACGTCAAATGTAATGTACAATACGATTTATACGGATAAAGACGCGTCTCATAAAAAGAAATCGGATTATACTGTAGAGGTTTTGAATACAGATTTATTTCCACATTGTAATACACTCCAACATAAAATATACTTTCTGGGATATATGACCAACAAACTACTTAGAACCAGTTTTGGTTGGGAACCCATTAGTGACCGTGATTCATACTTGAATAAACGAATTGATTTAGTTGGAATATTATTAAACAATTTATTTCGTAATTATTTTAATAAATTAGTCAAGGATATGCAAAAACAAATTGTTCGCGAAATTAATAACGGTTCTTGGAAATCAACCTTTGATTATAAATCCATTATAAATATGACGAATATTTATAAAATTGTAAAATCAACGACCATTGAAAATGGTATCAAACGGGCATTGTCTACTGGAGATTTTGGTATTAAACAAACGAACAGTAATAAGGTAGGTGTCGCTCAAGTGTTAAATCGTCTGACCTATATTGCTAGTCTTAGTCATTTGCGACGTGTAAATACACCGATTGATAAAAGTGGACGTTTGATTCCACCCAGAAAATTACACAATACTTCTTGGGGATATTTATGTCCGGCCGAAACTCCCGAAGGTCATAGTGTTGGAGTTGTAAAAAATTTAAGTTACCTTACTCATATTACTATACCTTCCAACTCAGATGCGTTGAACGAATATATACTTCCGTTGGTTACACCGTTTGAACTTTTAACCAAGGAAGATTGGAAGGGTGTAAAAGTATTCATCAATGGGAGATGGTTAGGAAACACCACGAATGCTATGGCACTTTATACGTCATTAAAGGAAAAAAAATACAAGGGTATTCTTAATATTTATACGTCCGTTGTATTTGATATACAGCGAAAAGAAATACGAGTATGTAATGATGCAGGACGACTCATACGACCTCTTTTACTTGTAAAAGATAATAAAATACATGTTACCAAATTCATTATGGATGGACTTATGGATAAAACGATATGTTGGGATGATTTATTAACCAACATGACCTTAGAACAATCGGTCATAGAATACATTGACCCAGCAGAACAAAACGCTAGTTTGATTGCGATGAAACCAAAACAACTATTACAAGACGACGATTACAAAGTGTATAATTATACACATTGTGAAATCCATCCAAGTACCATTTTTGGCATCCTTGCTTCTTGTATTCCATTTCCTGAACATAATCAATCCCCGCGTAACACGTATCAATGTGCTATGGGTAAACAAGCCATGGGCGTCTATGTTACGAATTATGATAAACGTATGGATAAAACCGCCTATGTATTATCCTATCCAATGCGACCACTTGTAGATACCCGTATCATGAATTTGATTAAATTAAACCGTTTACCTTCGGGGTGTCAGGTCATCGTTGCGATTATCAGTCATACCGGATACAATCAAGAAGACTCTATATTGTTCAACGAAGGATCCATAAAACGTGGATTGTTTCAAACCACCATTTTCACAACTATCAAAGAAGAAGATAAAAAGGTTCAAGGAGATGAAGAAATTAGAGGCAAACATGATTCGTCTAAAACCAAAGGAATGAAATTTGCCAATTACGATAAAGTCAATGAACACGGGGTTATTCCAGACAATACACTTGTAATGAATAGAGATATTATCATATCTAAAATGTCTCCTATACGAGAAGCACGGAACGACCATACGAAACATATCAAATATGAGGATAGAAGTGTAATGTATAGGACCGCAGAAGAAAGTTATGTAGATAAAAGTGTTATTGATAGAAATGGGGATGGATACACGTTTTGTAAAGTTAGAATGCGTACCGTGAGACAACCTATCATTGGAGATAAATTTAGTTCTAGACACGGTCAAAAAGGAACCATTGGTAATATTATACCTGAGTGTGATATGCCATTTACATCCAAGGGTCTAGTACCAGACATTATTATTAACCCACATGCTATTCCTAGTCGTATGACCATTGCACAATTAAAAGAAACCCTTTTAGGAAAAGTACTATTAGAATTGGGATTGTTTGGAGATGGAACGAGTTTTGGGGATTTAGACGTGAAAGATATTTGTAAGCACTTACAAAAAGCAGGATATGAATCCAACGGAAATCAGCGAATGTACAATGGTCTTACAGGAGAATTATTCGAAACCAGTGTTTTCATTGGTCCTGCCTTTTATCAACGATTAAAACACATGGTAAAAGATAAAATGCATAGTCGTAGTTTTGGACCAAAAGTTACTTTAACCCGACAACCCGCCGAAGGACGACGACGAGACGGAGGTCATCGTTTTGGTGAAATGGAAAGGGATTGTATGTGTTCACATGGCGCAAGTAGTTTTACAAAAGACCGTATGATGTTTGCGTCAGATGCATTTGGTACGCACGTGTGTAGAAAATGTGGTACCATTGCTGCCTACAATGACAAGAAGCATATCCATTTATGCAAGCAATGTGATAATCGTACCGATTTTGCCTATATTGAACTTCCATATGCTTGTAAATTATTGTTCCAAGAATTAATCACTATGAATATTGCGCCACGCATTATGACAGTATAAATAATTATTACCTAATACTATAATATGGATAAAGAAACGCTTCGTAAGGCAACGGGTGGTGGAAGAAAAGGGATTCAACCTGCATTATTAGGAGGTGGCGCAAATTCAAATAGCGGAACTGGTATGATTGGTGGAAGTGAACGAAGTCAAGCACGTCTTACCTTGCGCGAAGCATGGGGACACTATGGGTTTTTAGTAAGGTTGAATATTCTGGATAATCCATACCGAAGCGGTTTAACCCCCTTTCGTCAAGCTATGAATGCCGGTGATATGAAACAAGCCTCTCCGAATTATAGCGGGGTTGGACCCGATAAACGCTTACCCCAAATCAATCAAGTCAATGGTATAGGACCTTCTAAATTATTTGCAAATGGGGGTAGTATTCAATCTGGGACTGCCGCTTATAGTGGTAACCCACATTACGTCTACGACTCGTCCGATTATATCCGTTATAAACGACTTAAATCGGTTTTAAATACTTATAACGACGAAAGTTTTGGAGGTTCTAACAATGGGTCCTATACATTTTTAATGAACGTTCGTAATTAATTTTCTAATTAGATATATATGATACAAAAAGTATTTGTAGAATATATTGGTACATTGTTTTTTCTTTATGTAATTATATCTACATCTGGGAACGCACTGGCGTGTGGGACTGCGTTGACGATTGCCATATTAGTGGGTGGTGCAATCTCGGGCGGAAATTATAATCCAGCTGTAACCATTATGATGGCATTTGCTAAAAAGATGCCAATGACAGAAGTAGCTCCTTATATCATTGCACAAGTTGCGGGCGGTATTACAGCCTTTGAACTATGGAAAAGAATAAAAATGTAATATGGTGTTAGATAATATCTACGAATAACTTATATGCAAGAAGTATATAAGTTGTGTCATTTAAAGAATAATTATATTACAACCGTACTGGTATTTATAGGAAACGATAGGCAAAAGGTAGACCTCAACGAGTTATATCGTAAAGATCCTAACCATGCATTCTTTACCGGTATATTTACCGAACAAGAACGCACGGATTATAAAGAGGCTGATATAAAATTTGTATATAGGCGTATACATTTAGACGATACTATAGAGACGATTAAAAAAAAATATATATTGTCTTATCCAGAAGTTAAATCTACCTACTATGGTTTATATTTATTTGCAAAAACCAAAAGTCAAATGTCTACTGTTTCTGTATATCGTTCTCTCGTACAAAACGTTCAATCTACCATTGAACGAAAACGTTTGATACAATTTTTATTAAATATAGATGATTTTGACGTACAATCCTTGACCTATAAAGAAGATTATGATTATGAAGATGTATTGTCCTTGGATTTCACATCAAGAGAAACATGGTTAACCACAACCCCGGTCGGACAGACCTTGCATGCCTCGGAAGGTACCTATCCATATACGTATAACCCTTTTAACGTCATTGAATTAGAGACCTTTTTAGTAGAACACGCAAACGAACTATTGACAACGACGAATCAAAGATTATTAATGCATACTGCAAATATATACAACCGTACCTTATATGTATGTCACGTAGAAGATGTCTTGGATTATGCAACTACCCATTCTATAGAAGCCACTCCCATGATTTCTATATACTATCCATATTTAAGGGATAAAGAGATATTGTCCCTAAAGTCGTACCAGTCCAACTTAGAACAAATGAGATTAGACACACAAACCATGATAGAGGACCGCGTATGGCTTCATAATATAGAGACGATTGATTTATTATCTCAAATTAGTTCTTCTTATTCAGGTGAAGATTTTATTATATACGCCGGTATTAAAAGTGGTACAATCATACTAAATCCAGATATTACATATAATCTACCGTTAGACGTTGTCTTTAAATTAATCCATTCCAATATAGAGGCTCCTTTGATAAAATTTAACCCTTCCCGTAAACAAGAAAATATATATCGTCTATATGCAAATAAAATTGCTACCGATGGTAGACGTATACCATATCTACCCAAAAGTACAATCTTTAAATTAATGAAACAAATGGCGGGAGAAAAACAAGTATCGGTCTTTATTCAATCCGGGGAAGATACATTGATATTAAGTTTTTTTGATACAGGACGACTTGAAATTACGGTGGATTTCAATCATGTAAAACCGTTGGATGAGATGAATACCATTATAGCGACACAATGTAATCCAATCATTGAAATGGTAAGCAATTATTTACAACAACGTGGTTATACCATGCGTATGTTTGAAGATGTGTATAAATCTTATGTCGGTATTGAAAAAGTCCAGTATAGGATTGAAACTACATTGACCAAAAAAATGCGATTAAAACCATTCATTTCATGTATATCCAGTGTATTTAATGTCATGGGTGAAGATGAACATGGTACAGTGCTTCGTTTAAAAAAAGTGGAACATTATAATGAAATGGATAGCAAAGAAGCTTACATTGTAGAATCCTTAAATGCGGGTGTAAGAGACGTTGAATTAATAAAAGGATTGATAGATAATTTCCAAATTAAAAATGAAGAAGAGGCCAGAAGATTACTGGTTGATTTTGTATCCGGACAACAAGTGGTTCAAGAAGCGTTTAAAAATAAACGGTTTAAAATAAAAAATAACCCTGGGTTTTTAACACGTATGAACGTTGAAAAATATACAACCCGTTTGATTACCAACGTAGACGGCATAAATCATATTGGATATTTAAACACTATACCAGAATACATCCAGGCCTTGATAATCATGTCGCAAGGAATACAATCTCCAGAATTAACCTCTTCTATAGATACTTTATGTAAAGAGAAACCATCTACAAGTGAATCTAGAACCGAAGATTTAATAGCGCCTGTAGAAGAACCCAACTTTGTGTCTGCTATTGTATTTAATCCAACCTATGACGCTTCGTCTGAATCAAACTCCAATGGTTTATTACAAATGTTATTAGGAGATAGTACGTCGGACGAAGAAGAAGACACTGGAGGTGTACATCCTCCTGAAACGGAGGATTTAATGAAAGATATCACTGGTATGAATTTATCCAATCCAAATCCATTTTCAGACCGGTTATCTAAACGTGACCCAAAATTATTTTTAACTTCGGTTGGTCCTGGATATTCCTCCTATTCACGCAGTTGTCCGTCCAGTAATCGTCGGCAACCCGTCATTTTAACCCAAGGTGAAAAAGATAGAATTGATAAAGAACATCCAGGGTCCTATGAACACGTTGTATCGTATCAGTCTTCTAAAGATACTCCAAAGTATTATTATATATGTCCAAGATATTGGAGTTTAAAAGACGGGGTAAGCCTGACTCAAACCGAGGTGGATAGTGGAAAATATGGAGAGGTTATACCTAAAAAGACAAAAGAAATTATTGGAAACAAACACATTTATGAATTTGATAGCAGTTACCATCGGAATGAAAAGGGAGAGTACGAAAATACCAACCCGGGGTTTATGAAACCTTCTAAACATCCAGATGGTAAATGTATGCCATGTTGTTTTAAAGGATGGGATGTTCCTGCACAAGTTAAACTACGACAAACCTGTGAAGGAGACGACCAACCTCCAGTAAAAGAAGTTAAAAAAAAACTTAAACTGAAAGCGATTGAACCAGACCTTGAAAAATTTGATGAATATGTAAAAGGTCCTGAAAAGTTTCCATTGGAAAATGGTAGAATTGGTTATTTACCCGTGAAGATACAACAATTTTTACACATTGATAATAAACAATGTCAAATCAGTCAAATCAATACAAATGTAAAACCGAATACACCTTGTATCGTTCGTTTAGGTGTTGAAAAAAGTGTAAATCAATCCTTTATTGCCGCAATTGCTTGTATTTATTCCGAGAGATTACCCAATACACCAGTTCCAACGATACTTCAAATGAAAGTCATTTTAATGGAGGCGTTGGACTTGGATGTATTCCTTACATTGCAAAATGGGAATTTAATCACTATATTCAACGATGATAAAGAAGTCAACCTTGATAATTATAAATATAGTTCCATTTATAAAAAAATAAATACACATATACCAGAAGAGTTATCTTTGTTAAAAAAAATAATATGTTCTTATGAAAATTTTAAACGATATTTAAACGACCCTGACATTGAAATGGGGTACGAATATCTATGGGATTTAATATGTTTTAACAATGATAAATTATTTGAAAAAGGATTAAATATGGTAATTTTGGAGACAAAGGACGACGATTTAACCGGCAATGTGGGTGTGATTTGTCCAACGAATCACTATAGCATGTCTTTTTTTGACGTAAATAAAAAAACGATTATACTTATTAAACGTGAGAATATATATGAACCCATTGTCACCTATGAAGACAAAATTAAACAATATGTAATCCTTCGTAGATTTAGTATAAAATACAAAGGAATCTTACCAGAATTAAAAATATTTTTAGATACGATTAAAACCTCGTTACAAGATAAATGTACTCCTTTACCGAGCAGACCTCGCGTATATAAATTTAAAAGAAACATATTGTTCCATGAAATGGTACATATTCTAAAATTAAAAAAATATATTATTCATTTTCAGATATTGAACTATAATGGAAAGGTAATTGGACTGGATATATCAAAAGGTGATTTACGAGGAATGATACCGGTGTTTCCTTCCGCGATGGATTTGTCTATGAGTGATATTCAATGGATTGACCAATACAAAGGTTATTCTTATAAACATACTTTAAATCTATTGAATTCCGTGTATAAAGAAACCAAAGGACGCATACCAAGTACTCCAGTTATAAAGGTCATAGAGGATGATTTAATTGTTGGTATAATAACACAAACCAATCAATTTGTTCCAATTAATCCTCCGACCCAAGACGTGTATGGGAAAGATTTAGAAATTTTACGTGATATAGATTATTTAGATACAGATAAGATTGTATCGCAAGACAATACCATGGACGACGAACGGATACGATATATGCATCGTATTCAATTAGAAACCGGATTTTTTAATACGTTTAGAAATATGGTTCGCATGCAACTAGGTAGTCCAAACCATTATAAAATTAGAAATGAAATTGAAGGGATTGTGACGGATGAAGATAAATCCTATTACACGAAATTACGTGAAATAGAAACGAAATTACATTCCATGACCGATGAACTCGTTCAATTCATTGACATGGATGAAACCTTACTACAAGATGTGGATACAGTCATTCATTGTAATACATTATCTAAATCCAAGTGTTCTTCACAACCCTATTGTTTAAGCAAAGAAAATTCATGTGTTTTGTTGATACCAAAACAAAATTTAATTACAGATATTGACAATTCAATCATGTATTATGGACGCATGACCGATGAAATTGTAAGATACAGTCGTATTCGGTCTTTTTTATTTGAACCTACCGTTTTTTTGAATTTTTCAGAGGTCAAATACAATTTGAGAGAAGATGAAGTTATATTGGTACAATCTTTACTCACACAAGAATATTTTGATGATTTAATCCCACGCATTCATAATCCATATATACAAATGACTACGTATGACACTACGGAACCACTTCACAGTGAAAGGTACAGTAATGTTATTATGCCAACGGTTAAATCCAATCTCGTAACGTGTCCTCCCCCAAAATTAAGGACCATGTCAAGTAAATGGAAAAGTAAATTTCCAACTGAAAGTATGGAATTAAAATTTTCAAACGATTCCAATCTATGTAGTTTTGATATAATGTTGACTATACTACAAGATTATGATAAGGAGGTTATATTAACTGTATCGGATTTACGAAATGTTCTTGCCGATGAATATTCTATCTTATTTGAAAAGTATTCAAAATCCCTATTGAGTATTATGAGGGCACAGGGTAAATCCTTAATGGCACATCAATTGAATATTGGAAGAGTCGCCATAACGGACTTGGTTGTAAGCGAACATTACTTTATTACCCCATTGGATATATGGGTGATTTCAAGACGTTTTCTTCTTCCAATCGTACTTTATACGTCCACAATGTTTATTGAAAATAAAAAAAATATACTTTTGTATAATGTATCCAAAACGAATCATTATTATTTTATTAAAGTACCCGCGATGAAACAAGGATATATTCTAGGACATAAATTATTAGTGTATAAATCAAAATCACTTATAAATGTAGCCTCCTTACCTGACCTTTTTCAAGAGATAACTTTACAGAACACCTCGGAAGATTTACTCGTACATTATTTAGAACATTATAAACCTAAACGAAAGACTATCTTGGTGATAGATCGTCCATAAATTACATTTAAAACTCCATTGTATACTTGGCATCCATTCCGCCCATATCGATTGGCTTCATATGATGGGCATTCGTATGGATCGCAATCGTATCGGTTGAACACGGGTCATTCGTTTGTCCTAATCCTGTAAAGGCGGCACGAATTTCATCTTCTGGATTGGAATGCGTTTGTTTTTCCGATTGAAGTTGTGTCATGGCACCTAAATCCATTACGCATTCAAATGAACTGGTCCCGAAGAAACCTTCCTGTCCGCACATTACATTGGCTGAAATGCCACGCATAATATCTAACTCGCCATGTCTTGCCGCTTTTAAAAACATTTCAGGAGTTTCTTCAAACGATGCCTTTGCAATTGGACCAATGTTATCATTGTTAATCCCATGACGAAACATGGAAACCATATTGTCGTTACACGTCATTCTATCGCATAGCACACTCAAATGATGGTAATTGATATATGTATTATCAAATTCAATTACTTCTGAAATTTCATTATATATCGCAAGTCTAGCCGCTTCATCCCTATACAGTATATATTCTGATATCATTCGTATACGTTCGTTTGTTATCAATATAGTCCAGTGCCAACAAATCTATTAAGTTTGTGCCAACCGTATCTAGAACCCATGTTTCTTTGCGTTCATATTTCCCATCTTCATAGACTAAACTATCTGTAATTTTTCTTGGAATGACTTTAACAATATTTTTTACGCCACGTAAAACCATATGATCCAATAGTTGTTCTTGAAAATTTTTCAACATGTATATTTCATCTTGCTGGTCCAAGGTAGCCGTCATTTTCACTTTCTTTTTCAAAATATGATTTAATCGTATGCGAAAGATTAGATTGTCGTCGTTGTAATCGCTAAATATACACGAAACTTCGTCGTTGTAAGAATTTTTGATTGCGAAATGGATATCGTCCATGGTTAAGTTTTTATCTAGCATGGTTTCTTTATCTAATACGATACGAATGACCCATTTTGATTTATGCATGGACGATTCTTCTTCCTGTCCTATACACTCTTTTAAAATTTCTTCAAATGCATTGAATTGTTTCATAACTACATCGTCGGAAGAAAGAAGCGGTTGTTCATCGTCTGGGTCAAAACAAATGGATATGGAATTTACCACTTCACGTAGTTTTGTATGTTCAATCCGATGTATAATACGCTGGGCGTTGCTTTGGTCGGTTTCTTCCTTTGGAAGTAAATGAATAGTACATGAAGGATTTTTTGGATGTTTAGACAACGATAAAATTTCTTCTATTCTTGGAACCCCTCGTGTAACATTTGACTTGGACGCTACACCTGCAAAATGAAACGTATTCAATGTCATTTGAGTCGTCGGTTCACCAATACTTTGTGCTGCAATAATCCCAACCATTTCACCCGGCGCAATAATCGCCTGTTTAAATGATAAAATAATTTGTTCCATCAAAACCACTAATGCTTTACGGTTGAACCGTTTTACCATGAGTAGAATTTTGGGTGATAAATTATAATAAAAGGCAAGTTTGAATAGTTCAGTTGGTTGTACATATTTAAATTGTAAGAGACGTTGATAAGTTTCATCTAATAGTTGAAACGTTTCTAACGGTGTAATATCTACCATGGAATATGCATTCAGATAGTGTTGTCCTTGAACGTTATTTATAATGGGTTGAAACGCCACCGGCATATTTATACCATCTTCGTCACGTCCATTGAATACATTATTCAAGACAATTTTACGCATTTGAACGACGGAATCAATGAGTTGCTTACATCTTTGATTCAATTCTTTTTGTTGTTGTTTATATCTTGTAAGTGTATCTTTGGTATAAGAGGTTGTGTATAGTTTTGAACCAAGGTCATCCCCTGGCATTTGATAGTGCGTGTAAATATCTTCTAATGACATTTTAACAATGGGTAATTTTTGATTTTCTACTTTCACTGTGTCAAAACCGTCTTCCCCATATGAGAATTGAATGATTTTTTGTTTATTGTTTCGTACCGTCATGTCGTATTCTACTTTTAAATCTTCAAGACCCTTGACAAGCCTACGTTGAATATAACCAGTTTGACTTGTCTTTACCGCGGTATCAATCAAACCAATTCTACCACCCATTGCATGAAAGAATAATTCTTGTGGAGTAAGACCCGATATAAAGGAATGCTCTACGAATCCCCGGGCATGGGGAGAATCGTCGTATTTATTGTAATGTGGCAGTGTTCTGTCTTCAAACCCATAGGGGACACGTTTTCCATCCACTTGTTGTTGACCCAAACAAGATATCATTTGTGATATATTAATTTCAGACCCTTTTGAACCAGCTTTAACCATGATGACAAAACGGTTGTCTTGTTGCAAACTTTGAAGACCAATACGTCCCGATTGACTCAATGCTTGACCTAGAATATCATTCACCTGTGTCTCAAATTCCGTTTGATTATCTTTACCGCTTTTATTTTCAAATATACCCAAATGAGTTTGGTCTATCAAGGCACGTACTTCATTCTTTTTACTTGTAATCACATCTATAATTTGTTGATTGGTGATATCGTTGGCAATTAAATCGCTTATACCAACACTATAGGCACTGGATTTCATATATTCCGTTATAATATTTTGCAAATCATCAATGAATTTGGAGGCACGCATATTTCCAAAATCATTACATATTCTATGCAATATACCCTTTGTCCCAGCTCCTAAAACACTTTTGTCCATTTGCCCACGAAGGTAACGTCCATTCTCAATATGTAACACATGATTGGACGTTTTGGAGTCTTCCGTGTCTTTAAACTGTTTTGTTTTATATTTCAAGGACAAGGGTGGCAAGATTTGTGAAAGGATGTCAAAATTACTAACGTCCATGTCTGGTATCAATGAAATATCCACGGTATTACACGACATTAATAAATTCATGGCATCCCGAACTGTAAATCGTATATTTTCACGTGTAAATAGGTAGGACCCTAACAACGAGTCTTGAAATATTCCAACGATCGTTTGATTGTTGGCCGGAGAAATAATTTGCCATGGTACCGCCGCTAAATTCACCAATTCGCTTATGGACTCAATGTCTTGAGGCATGTGCATATTCATTTCATCCCCATCAAAATCGGCATTGTAAGGTTTCGTATCGGCTACATTCATTCGGAAAGTATCCCCGACTTGCATAATTCTAGCAATATGACACATCATAGACATTCTATGCAAGGTAGGTTGACGATTGAATAAAACAGCGTCTCCATCTAACATGTGACGATGTACACAATCTCCGTTCACCAACTGTATAGAGTTACGGTCCATGTTTTCTAAATAAATATTTTCACCATTCTTGCGAACAAGTATTTTAGCTCCTGGATATACATTTGGTCCATTCTGCACCAAAGTGGTCAAATACGACTTATTTCGTTTGTTTACCTTGACCGGATAAGTTAAATTCATTGCGATTTTTTTGGGAACCCCTAACTCACGAATAGATAAGTTTGGGTCTGGTGTAATGACCGAACGTGAGGAATAATCTACACGCTTACCCATAAGATTTCCTCTTACCCGTCCATGTTTTCCATTGATACGGTCTTTGATGGACTTTAACGGACGTCCTGACCTTTGAGCAAAGGCGGCTACACCTTGTATGTTATTGTCTACCAAGGTTGAAATATAATACTGTAACAATGTAGTCCAATCTTGTATTACATTTCCAGAAGCATTGCTTTGCATTTTTTCTTGTAAGGTTTTATTTGTTTTTATAATACTCACCATGATATGGCTTAAATCATCTTCGCTTCGTTGCTGTGCATCGTGTTTTACGGACGGACGTGTTGCCGGTGGCGGTACGGCCAATACTTGACAAATCATCCATTCGGGACGAGACCAAATTGGATTAAATCCAAGAAACGTTACATCTTCATCAGTGATTCTTCTTAATATTTTTAAACATATCTCCGCCGTTAATACCAGTTTCATTTCTTCTTTGTTATCTTCATCTAATCCTTTGATATTCGTCCATTCGGCAATCAACGTTGCAAATCCTTCTTTACGTATACGTTTGGGTTGTTTACATCCACAACCATCTGAGGTAGATTCACCACATCGTTCCGCTTACTTGCCACTTCAAATACATAATCCCATCTTGCGTCAGCCGACATTGTCAGTGCGGATTTATAGGTTTCTTTAGACACAAGCAGTTTACTACATTTGAAACATACACATCGTAATATTTTGGTGACAACCGATAAATATTGAAGGTAAAATAAAGGTCTTGCTAATTCAATATGTCCAAAATATCCAGGGGTTTGCATATAATCCAATCCATCCGTAGGACAAATCATACCTGGTTCTAAAATACCCATCCTTGGATCAAATAATCCTCCTATAACTGGTTTATTATTGATATAAGTATCACGGCTTGTAATTTCAGCAACGGAACCATTACGAATTTCATCTGGAGATAAGATTGAAAATTGTATTCCAATGATTTTGGATGCCTTTTTGGTTGGAATCGTTCCGTTTGTACGCTGGGTCATCTTATTATAATCTACACATATTATTTAGATGGTTATTCAATTTTATCAATTAATCGTTAGACCACGCATTAGGCATACGTTTAAACATCATGGAATGAAACCTGATGTTTAAACCTTTATTATATACGCCAATACATAATACGGTTGATAATAGTTCGTATGTCCAGTCCAACCCACGATGCACCCCGCCTTGAAAACCATGGATGTGTTGAGGAACTGAAAATCGTGTGAGTCTGTATATTCTGATTATCCTCGGATTCAGTTGTTGTCGGACCATACGCGTGTGATTGTTGTGTGTTCATACCGCCTATTACCAATATTAAAAATACACTATTTATATATTAAAATTATTTACAATGATCTCACTTTTAGATTGCTTGTTTTTAGATGTTTTAAGTTTTAATTTACTTCCAGTTCTCTCCAATAAACATTCATCATTATCAATGTGTAATTCAGGCAATGACCGTATAAGTGGTTTTTCAACCATCAGCAACAAACGTTCACACTTTAAAAGTTGTCTATATTCTTGAATATTTAGTGTTCCGTAAAATTTATCAAGAATATAATGAGGTTTTGGAGCTGGTTTTATATTTCTGTCGTAATTGTATATTTTACAATATAAATGGTTTAAATGTGAATATCGTTCAAATTTTACAGATGAATCAATATCAGATTGGTCGAATAAATATCCAGTAGCACATTCTGGACTACAAAACACCATACACATGATATGCGTATCTATGATATATTTAGGTAAATAATGGAAGGATATCGTAGTCACACGTGCACCAAAA
>FUWD013181571.1_pt1 | contig 16367 bp, 20 predicted proteins | sample 1063281 | NCBI WGS metagenome assembly FUWD01 (sample SAMEA79048168, study PRJEB19326) | metagenome | biome: marine | reverse complement strand
CGTTGTGACGGTCGTAAAATAGACGAACCACGACGAATTATGATTAAAGCCGGTGGATTAAAAAATGCTGATGGTTCTGCTTACATTGAATTTGGTAATAATAAAATTCTAGTTGGAGTTTTTGGTCCAAGAGATGTACATCCAAAACACATGTCAAATACTGATACCGGAATTTTAAGAGTTAGATATCATATGGAACCATTCTCTGTTGATGAAAGAAAAAGACCAGCACCATCAAGAAGAGAAATTGAAATTTCCAAAGTAATCAAAGAAGCATTAGAACCTGCTGTGATGTTAGAAAAATTCCCAAGAACTGCAGTTGATGTATTTATTGAAGTATTACAAGCCGATGGCGGAACAAGATGTGCTGCACTTACTGCAGCTTCTGTTGCATTAGCTGATGCTGGAATCCCAATGAGGGATATGGTTGCAGCAATTGCTGCTGGCAAAGTTGCAGATACTATCATACTTGATGTTAACAATGAAGAGGATCAAGCAGGTCAAGCAGATATGCCAGTTGGTTATATGCCAAGTCTTGAAAAAATTACCTTATTACAATTAGATGGAGTTTTGACTCCTGAAGAATACAAGAAATGTGTGGATGTAGGAGTGCAAGGTTGTAAAGTTGTTTATGAATTACAAAAGAAAGCACTTACTGACAAATACTTTGGAAAGGGAGGCGACTAAAATTGACCTCTGTTACAGTTATTGATTTACTAAAAAAGAATCAAATCCTTGAATTATTAGAAGAAGGAAAACGTGTTGATGGACGTGCATTTGATGAACCACGTGAAATCAAAATTGAAATTAACGCAATTCCTAAAGCAAACGGTTCAGCAAGAGTATTTCTAGGCGATACCGACGTTTTATGTGGAGTAAAAATCCAACCAGACAGACCTTTCCCGGATATGGGTGACAAAGGCATCTTCATGTGTACTGCTGAACTTTTACCATTTTCACATCCTACTGTTGAAACTGGACCACCACGAGATGATGTAATTGAATTGGCAAGAGTTGTTGATAGAGGAATTAGAGAAAGTCACATGGTTGATGTATCACAATTAGTTATTGAAAAAGACAAATCTGTAGTTGGTGTATTTGCTGATATTGTAGTAATTGATTATGATGGAAATCTCTTTGATGCATGCTCATATTCTGCTACTGCTGCACTACTCGCATCAAAAACTCCAAAATGGACTATGGTTGATGATACAGTAACACTTGTTGAAGGTGAAGAATCTCAATTACCAACTACAACAATTCCAGTATCTGTAACTATGGGAAAGATTGGAAATCACATTATAGTTGATCCAAATGGAGATGAATGGGCTAGTATGGATGCTAGAGTTACAATTACCAGTGATTCTGATGGAAATATTTGTGCTTTACAAAAAGGTGGCAGTGACGGATTTACTTTAGAAGAAATGCATCAATGTGGTGACATTGCAGTTAGAGTAGGCGCAAAAATAAGAGAAATTATAAAAGAGTCTCAAAAAGGTAGTCAGTAAAATGGTCAAACACACAAAAGCAAAAAAAGCCCTTAAAGGATTGGGTGCTCGTTACGGAATTAAACTTAGAAAACAATATACAAAAATCCATTTCACCTTAAAAGAAAAACGAACTTGCCCTGAATGTGGTTCTAAAACATTTGGACGTGATGCAGTTGGAATTTGGTCTTGTAAAAAATGCAGCTATAAAGTAGCTGGTACAGCATATGACATTAAACTTTAGTGCAAAAATTACAGTTGATGCAAAAGATAAGACAATAGCAATTTATGATTCTGTAAATATTGACAATGAATTCTATCCTGAAAATCCTGTAAAAACCAAGATAACTTTTGATAAAAAAATTACAATCGCTGTTGAGACTGACCAACTAACGCATCTTAGAGCAAACTTGAATTCAACTCTTCGATTAATTCAAGCCAGCTATGATTCAATTGAATCGGTAAAGATATAATGAAACAAATTTTTTGATTAAACATGTCAGCAGGACAAATGCCACCATGGCTGCAAGAACAGCTTACAAAAATGCAACAATCACAACAAAATTTACAATCAATTATGACTCAAAAACAACATCTTGAGATGGAAAAAGCAAGAAACTGAAAAATCTCTTGAAGAATTAAGAAAAGTTGCTGATGGTGATGAAGTGTTTAAACAATCTGGTACCATATTGATTAAATCTAAAAAACAAGAATTAATTGATGAATTAGAAGAGCGAATTGAGCTTACTAAAACACGTTCTACAGTTCTTGAAAAACAAGAAACACGTCTCAAAGAAACTCTCAAAGAACAAGAAGTAAAAATTACTGAAATGATGAAAGGTGGTTCTGCAAATGCTCCTCCAAATATACCTCCGCCAACAGATAATCCTAGAAAATAATTTCTCATACCAATTTCATATAAGATATTAACAATTCTTTTCCAGTTGTATTGTGAATTTAGAAAATCTCCGAATAATTGTAGATGAGAGAGAAAGAAAAAGTGGAATTCCTGATTTACTCAAATCAATTGGAATGAATATTGAAATGAAAACACTTCCAATTGGTGATTATATTGTTGCACCTGAAACTATAGTAGAGCGAAAAAGTATTCGTGATCTTATGGCTTCTATTTTTGATGGTAGACTTTTTGATCAATGCACTAGACTAAAGGAACATTTTGAACATCCTATAGTTCTCATGGAAGGTAATGTTGATGAAATTGAAGAAATAACTGAAAATCCAATGATATTTTACGGTGCGCTTTCTACTGTTGTTTTAGATTTTAACATCCCTGTAATTCCTACTCCGAGTGCTGCTCATACTGCAAAATTACTGGTATCAATGTGTTCTAGAAAAGATGCTCCACAAGGACCATATCTAAAAAAGATCAAAAAATCCTCTGATTTGGGAAAACAACAACTTTCAGTTCTTTGTAGTTTGCCTGGAGTTGGAGAGAAATTTGCAGTTAGACTGTTAACTAAATTTGGAACCCCTCTGAAAGTTTTTGGTGCAACTACTGCTGAATTGGCAAAAGTTGAAGGTTTGGGTGAAGCACGTAGACAAAAAAATTAAAAAAACACTGGGCAGTAAAAGCAAATTACTAAAGACAACAAGACCAAAAACATTAAATGATTCTTGATTTTTAATTCACATTCAATACTTTGATGATATTATGTTGAACTTATTTCTCTTTGAGTAATTTTCTTTTTAATGGAGTTCCACACACTGGACACTCTTTTCCTGTTGCATGATTGGTTCTACATCCTGGACAATAGTGAACCCATTTACCCACATCCTTGATTCCTTTAGTCATAATTGGGATTATTTCTAAACCTAAATTCTTTGCAACATTTGAAATTGCAAAATCATCGCTGATTATCTTACCATTGGTTTCTATGCCTAATGCGATAATTGAAATATCTTGCTTTGATAACTGGGGAAAATCCCCTGTATTTTTTGATGCTTTAATTGCATTTTTTATATATTCTAAAGATGGCTCTCTAATTTCCAATCTCCTAGTTTCAAGTAAAGTTCCTATTGCATCATGATTTTTCTTTATGTGTCTAATTTCCTCATAAACTAGTGGTGTTGTGTAACAAACATCTGTTGATCTAAATGGAACTCCTGCATAAAATGCACTAGCGTCTAAAATTTTAAAATCCAAGTTTGCTCATTTGTCTCAGCCCTCTTTTCTTTAATCTTAAAAAGACTGCATGGTTTTTGTATTTTCTAATACTAATTGGCTCTTCATATCCAACTGCCTTTACAACTTGTGCATCCATTGCAATATTACAATCATGAGAACAAACAATCTCAATTTTTTCATCTGGAACTACCATTGATGCTAATCTATACACTGGTGCAACAGGTGTTATGATTAAGACATCCAAACTTTCATGCAAAATTGGACCTCCTAATGAAAATGAGTGACCTGTAGAACCACTTGGGGTGGCAATTATCACACCATCCATTTTTTGTTTTACAATGTCATCTTGAAATTTAATTTTAATCTCTGCAGTTTTAGTCAAGTTTGTTCTGGTGATGTAAATTTCATTTAATGCTGGTGGAAACTCTTTTCCTCCACAAGATGCAACTACTCTAGTTCTTTTATCTAAAAAGAAATTATTTTTTAAAATTTGTTCTATTGCATCATCAATTTCTTCAATTGTAATTTCTGATAAAATACCTCTATTTCCTCCTACGTTGATAGTTAGAATTGGCGTTTCATTTTCCAAGTTTCTAAATACTCGAAGTGTTGTACCATCGCCTCCTAGGGTTATTACCAAATCTAGTTTTTCTTTTTTCAATTCCTCCAATGTATCCATTTGTTTTGCACCTTCAACTTTAATTGGTGAAATTGTAAACACTGTTGCTTTTTTTGCTAAAAGCTTTTTTGTGACATCTTTTGCAGCTTGCTCTGAGTTTTTGGATCCTACTTTACTGACCACTGCTACTTTTTGTAATTTCAAGCAGCTCTTCTGAATTGTATTTACTTAAAAATGATATTTTTACCATTTTTTGGAAAAACAATTAAGTATGAAAACAAATCCGAAGAAATTATGAGTTACGCACACCCTGAAGTTTTAGTTAACACTGAATGGTTATCCCAAAATCCTCCTAATGAAAAAAGGAAATTAGTTGAAGTTGATTATGATCCTGTAAACGGATATCAAAAAGGCCACATTAATGGTGCCAGTTTAATCTGGTGGAAACGAGACATTAATGATCCTATTACAAGGGATATCATTAGTAAAAAAGAATTTGAAGCATTAATGGCTAAAAATGGAATTACTGCTGATACTGAAGTTATTCTTTATGGGGACTTTAACAATTGGTTTGCAGCCTTTGCTTTTTGGGTTTTCAAAATTTACGGTCATGAAAATCTAAAGATTATGGATGGTGGACGAAAAAAATGGGAATTAGAAAATAAAGATTACACTACTGATGAACCTCAAATAGCACCAACAACATATGTTGCACAACCTCCAGATGAGGGATTACGTGCATATCTATTTGATGTTAGTAGAGCTTTAGGAAAAGATGACAGTGTGATGGTTGATGTAAGGTCTCCTGCAGAATTCACTGGTCAAATTACAGCACCACCAGAATATCCGATGGAACATGCACAAAGAGGTGGTCATATTCCTGATGCAAATAATATTCCATGGGCAACTGCAGTTAATGATGCTGATGGTACTTTCAAAGCAGTTGAAGAGTTAAGACAAAATTATGTACCAAAAGGAGTCACTCCTGACAAAGATGTAATTTGTTATTGTAGAATTGGAGAACGTTCTTCACACAGTTGGTTTGTATTGAAATATCTACTTGGATATCCAAAGGTTCGAAACTATGATGGTTCCTGGACTGAATGGGGAAACATGATAGGAAATCCTGTGGAAAAATAAATTGCTATTAGACCTTCCTATTCTTGAGCAAGGCACTTTCTAGTTTTATCAAAGACGGTGAGTCTGATATTGTAATGGAGGATAAAACAAAGCGAGGTCTTGAAATTAGAGAAACATCCATTGATGAAAAAATTAATGTCAAAGCCGATAAAGGAATGATCCATGATATGGATGGAATTGGGCATTGGGTTCCTATTAGATGGTATTTTTCAAAGGATTCCTTTGATCTACCAAAAGTATTGATTCATGCAGAAGCAATGGAAAAAAAATACATTGAACTCCGAGAACTCACATGCCCTGATGATGACTGATAACCTTTTTAAATAAAATCAAGTTACTCAAATCACATGTCTTTACTTCTTAAAGACCGAGTATGGTCAATGGAAACTGCCACTGCAAAACGTGGTGTTTATCCTTTACATGGATTCAAACTTGGACTATACAGATTACCAATTAAATTAGAAGAACCTGGTGAGATACGATCTGTTCATGACGGTCTCAAAAAGGCATTTGAAATGGACATGTATGCCGATAGGATTTACGCCACATATCGTTGGAAAGAACAAAACATGGATGATCCTGATGCCAAAGGATACGAGGAAGTTGACTTGTCAGTTACAGTTGAAATTGTCACTGGTGAAGTTGTAGATATTATTTATCAAATTTTTCCAATTGAAAAATTCGGTGATCCTAATTGGGTTAAAGATTATAGAAAGAAAGCAGACCATTTTGCTAAATTAGTTATTGATACAATTTTACGAAATACTATTTTAGCAGACAAAATGATTTCACATCTTGTTAAATCTGAAAAAATTTCTGAAGTTGCAGCCATTCAAAAACTAGAAGAACTAACTCCTCTTGCAAAAATTGTTCTTGGTGCCAAACTAAAACCAGTTGAGGCAAAAGAAGATGAAGAAGGAGAAGAAGATGATGATTCATTTGAAATTCCTGACGGGGCAAAACCTGGTCCAATTGATGTTAATTACAAATCAAAAATGAAATCAACTGCAGCATATGATGCTATGGGATATTCAATCAAAACTTGGGGAAGAAAGGGTACAAGCAACGGTATCATGGGAGTTTGGGGAGAATTTGTTTCAGTAGATTATGATATTTGCATTGCAGATGGCGGGTGTCTTGAGGCTTGTCCTGTAGGTGTATACGAATGGTTTGATACACCTGGCAATCCTGCTTCAGAACAAAAACCATTAATGTCAAAAGAACCTGATTGTATTTTCTGTCTTGCATGTGAGGGTGTATGTCCTCCACAAGCAATCAAGATTTACGAGCAAAAATAATTTTAATTTCTTGCAATTTAAATAACAACTGATAATTCTGTGAAATTAGGGATATGGCAATCAACCCTTTTACTTCATTTGTATTTGATCTATTCATTTTCTCTGCTATAATTATCACAGCATATACTGTTAATTTCTATTATCTTGCAATTCTTGCTAGAACTAGAAAAGAACCTTACCCTACTGTTGACTGGGGAACTCCTACAGTTACAATCCAATTACCAATTTACAATGAAAAGTATGTTGCAAAACGACTTGTAGATGCTGTTTGTAATTTAGATTATCCAAAAGACAAAATGAGAATAATGGTATGTGATGATTCTGATGATGATACTGTTGAATTACTTGGAAATCTAATTGATGATTACAAAAAACAAGGATTTCAAATTGAACATGTGAGACGTGGAACCAGAATAGGGTACAAAGCTGGTGCTTTAAAACATGCAATGAAAACAACTGATACTGATCTTGTTGCAATCTTTGATGCTGATTTTATTCCTCCGGATTGGTTTCTTAAACGAGCAATACCTCATTTCTCCTCATCAAAAATAGGACTAGTTCAGTGTAGATGGGGACACGTCAATGAAAATTATTCTACCATTACTCAGGTACAGGCACTCAGTATTGATTTTCATTTCCTCGTAGAGCAAAAAGCAAAAAGCAATTCCCATCTTTTCATGAATTTTAATGGTACTGCAGGAATTTGGAGACGTGCTTGTATTGAAGATGCTGGAGGTTGGCACACTGCTACACTTGTAGAAGACCTTGATCTTAGTTATCGAGCACAAATGAAAGGTTGGAAATGTTTGTTCTTGCCTGACATTGTTGTAGAAGCTGAATTACCTGCACAAATGAATGGGGCTAAACGGCAACAATTCCGTTGGGCAAAAGGATCAATTCAATGTGCAATCAAATTACTATCTGATGTTGCTTTAAAACGCAATGTTGCAATTGAGGCAAAAATTCAGGCATTTATCCAACTCACTCGTCATATTGTTTATCCGCTGGTACTGATACAATTTTTGGCATTACCTGTGTTGTTAGCAGGACAAGTTAATCTCTATGTGGTAAATGTTCTTCCTGTTTTGACAATTGCACTATATCTTGCAATGGGTCCTGGAGCATTTCTTATCGTAATACATGGAATGTATGATAAATCCTGGAAGTCTAGAGCAAAATTACTTCCAGCATTACTTGTCTATAATGCTGGTATGGCTGTAAACAATACTGTTGCAGTATTTGATGCAGTTCTTGGCAAGAAAAATGAATTTCATAGAACTCCAAAATATGGAATCGTAACAAAGCAAGATGATTGGAGAAACAAGGCTTACAATTTACCTTTTACACAAACAACTCTTTTGGAAATATTTTTTGGTGTATATGGAATAATGGGTATTTTCATTGCCATTTTTTCAAACAATCCTGTGTTTGTACCAATTATTGCTCTTCAAGCTATTGGCTTTTTCTACATTGCATATCTGAGTATATCTCATACTCGATTTAAAAGAAATAAATCAAGTGATAATCGACCAAAAACTAAGAAGGAAAAAATGGCAAATACTGTTTACAAACTTTCCATGATTGGAATACTTGGAATAATTATCTTTGGAGGATACATGGCAATTTCTGGTTATAATTCTGATATTTATCCTCTTGATAGAATTAGAGGAAACCTTGATGGTATCATGACTTCCTCTGATCCTAATGTAATTCGTAATCATTTAGTGGCAATTCAGGCTGATTTGGATATCTTGATGGTGAGTTTACCTGAAACTGTTGATTCTGAAGGTAAAGTAATTTCAAGAAACCCTGTTTGGTTATTTGGCACAGAATCTACAAATTTCCTTCGAATTCAAAATAACATAAACACGATGCTTGCAGGTATTGATGAAATCTCATCGATTTCAAAAGAAAATTCTGCATATCATACTGGAATGCTTGATATCAATGATAGGGCACTAATACTGAAAATCAACATTATGGATGCAACTCCCTACATGTATGTCAGCCTTGCAAATATGATGATGAGTGCTATTTGGATTGCAGCAATTATTGGAATCTTTGCTGCATTAAAAAGAAAGAAAGAACAACTCAATAAACTTGACGAATAGTAATTAAGAAATATTTAGATCCTTTCTAATTTCATCTACTGCTCTAATTCCATAAATGTCTCTTACTTGCTGAATTCTAATTGCCTCTTTTAGCATATCTTTGCCTATTGCATTTGTTAAAATTGAATAGACATCACTGAATCTTACTTCCCACTTGTCTGCGCAATCTAACATTTTGCCTACTGCCCATTGTCTTACTTCGTGAGGTAGTGGAATATTTTCTCCAGATTCTATTGAGATTTTATCAAACAAATTTACAATGCCAGCTGTTTGTGATGCCATTTTTTCAATATCTTTTACAACTCCGTATTTTGACTCTGCATTCATTCTGATATTTGATTGATACTCTGATAGCTTTAACAACGCCATAACTTCTTTTGATGAATTACTAGATGCCTTACTTGTAACTTCTTTGACTGATTGTAATTCCTGAAATAGTCTTTCAGATTTTTTATGAAATTCAATTGTGGATTCATCTTGTCTCTTTAATGTGTCAGAGACTGATGATATTTTTTGTTCAATACTGTTTGTTTTATCAAATACATTTTCTTTAAAATTAGAAAAATCATCTTGAACTGATTTTAGTCCTTCTCCAACAAATGCTGTAGAGTCTGCTCTTTGTACTAGGGCACCAACCTCAGTCTCAATTTTATCTATTTTTCCACCTAGATCTTTGATGGTTTCAATACTCAAATTGTCTACAACATTTGCTTTTGATGATATAGCGTTAAATTGTTCTTTGAGACCATCAATTACTCCTCCCAATGAATCAATTTTTGATGCTTTTGATGAAATGGCATCAATTGTAATTTTGATTGCATCTAATTCTGAATGAAGGTTTGAAGTAGATGATACTCCATCTGAAATTCTTCCAAGTTCTTGTTTGAGACTTTCAATAATTTGAGAACCTGTATCTAATTTTGCAGTTTTTCCTGAAATTTCATTTATGGTATTTTTTAAATTATCCATTTCAGATCCAATTTTTAAAAATGAATCTGTCTTTCCAGAAACTTTTCTTAGATCCTCTCTTACTTCATCAATTCTTTGAGCAATTTTGATAATCATTTGAGAATTATTTTTAATTGAATTCATACTGTCTTCGACTTGTTCTGGTTTTGATAATTTTTGTAATTCAGAAATTCTACTGATTTCATTTTCTAATTTGGAAGTCTGGTCGTTAATTTTATTAACTAAATTTGATTGTGATCTGACTTGGTTTAATCCTGCGTATAATTTTTGAGTATCATCTTCTATAATGTTAATTTGTTTTGATTGTTTTTGAATATGCTCTAATGTGGATGTTAATGCATCAATCATCCCTTTCATAGAAATTAGAACTTTTTGATTTTCACCAAATATTTTTGACATTACTTTGATCTCTTTTTGTAATGCTTTGTTTGAATCTGAAACTGATGCTACCTTTTTTAATATCGCTGAAGGATTAGGCTCTTTTTTTGCCTTTACTGTTATTTTCTTCTTTGTGATTTTGGCAGCCATGTAAAATCATTTAAAATTTAAAGATAAAAAAGTTGGGTGTAAAATAAAACATGTAAAGTGTTACTTGTTTACCACTGTTGGTTCATGAAGTAACTCATGAAATGTTTTTTCAGCCAAACCGTTGACTGTTTCAATAAATCCTCTTGGACAATATTCACATTGAATCATATAGTACGGTATGGTACCGTACTATTAATACTAAGGTGATTACAAAATAACCAAGTATACAGTCAGATACCCCAGGTCATATCTCTTCATTTTATTCAGTAGACCTAATCATCATTCTGCATATTGATCACGATGTTTGGGCATAAAGGGGTTAAATATTTTCAAAACAAATGAGGCTGTATTGAGCCGAGAGTATTTTTCATATTTTTAATTCGTAATCGTTTTTAAAGAAATTTGTTGACTGATGATATGCAAAATATTCCACTCCAACTAGATTCTAGTGGAATTCATAGTACCTTTAACAATACTGTAACAAGTCTAATTGAGCAAATAACACCTGAATTACCACACACAAGTTTTGTTACTGATTTAGCATTCATTATGATTATTGGTGCAATTGTAACACTTGCTTTTTTCAAAATCAAACAACCATTGATCATAGGTTATCTTTTTGCAGGGATGTTGATTGGACCTTTTTCTCATTTTTGGTCTTGGGTTTTACCTGAGGGTGGACCTCCTACTGAAGCTATAGGTGGCATTGGAATTTTATCTGATATTTCTGCATTGAATCTTTTTGCAGAAATCGGTGTTATCTTACTTCTTTTTGTAATTGGAATAGAATTCCCTTATGCAAAAATCAAGAGTGTTGGTCGTGCAGCTATTGGCGTTGGAACTATAGGATTATTTTTGACATTGGGTGTGTTGTTCTATACTGCAAGTGCACTTGGATTAGTATTCATGGATGCTTTGTTTATTGCAGCAGCATTATCTGTATCCAGTACTGCAATCATTGTCAAACTATTAGAAGAGATGGGAAAAATCAAAAAAGAATCCTCCATCATGATTCTAGGAATTTTGATTGTAGAGGATGTAATAGCAGTTATTCTAATTTCTTCATTGCAATCTATTGCGCTAGTGGGAACTGTATCCATTGAATCTATTATTGTAGTTGTATTGGTTGCAACTGGTTTGATTGTGGGGACATTTACTATTGGAACTCGTATCATTCCTCCTCTTATTGACAGAGTTGCAGCAGCAGAACATCGTGAAATTTTACTTCTAAGTGTGCTAGGTGTTTGTTTTGGTTATGCGTTATTGGCAAATATTGTAGGGCTATCAGTAGCAATTGGTGCATTTTTGGCAGGAGTTTTAGTTGCTGAATCTAAATCTGCAGATGTTGCAAAGTTACTTTCAAGTCCAATTAAAGACATGTTTGTGGCTATATTCTTTATTTCAGTTGGTGCCTTGATGGATGTATCTCAACTTGAAAATTACATTTTCATAGCTATCGCCTTGATTGCAGTTACAATTGGTATGAAATTTGGTGGAAATATTCTTGGAAATATAATTTTTAAACAGAAACGTGGCACAGCACTTCGTTCAGCATTTACTTTGGCAGCTCCTAGAGGGGAATTCTCTATTATTATTATCAAGGTCGGTGTAGATGTTGGTGCAGTTAGTGCTTTCTTGTTCCCATTAGTTGGTGTTATCTCAATAATTACTGCGTTTATTTCTCCATTTTTGATGAAGGCCGGTGATAAAATAATTCCTGCTTTGGAAAATAAAGACGATGTCTGATGAATTAAAGCGATTTTTAGATCAAGTGCATTCTGGAATAACTACTTTTGATTTTGATGGAACTGAAACTCCTTGTATTGAATTAGATGAGAAAAAATATGATGAAATATTATCAAAAGTTACTGGACAATCTTTTTCTGTTAATACTGATTTGAATATTTTACACGATGGATTAGGTAATGTGTTTGTTGAAGTAAAATTAACTTTTTCAAAAGGTAATATTGTGGAGACATTCCTTGTAGATGCTAAATCTAATCTTGATTTCTTCAAAGCCCTTGCAAAAACATCCATGCTTGCACTCTCTTCACCAAAATCAAATTATGGAAAAGACAACGTGTTTATGATTCAACTGCCACGTCCAGAAAAAGCCCAGAATGCACTTGAAATAATTCAAGATGCCCTTATTCCAAAAAATAAATAAAAAATAGTCTTTTTAATTTAAAATGTAATGCTCCCATCGGGATTTGAACCCGAGTCTTTGGCTTGAGAAGCCAAAATGCTTAACCGGACTACACTATAGGAGCTTGATAAAAAACAAATTAAATCTCAATTTAAAGGAAATGTTTTGACTTTGAATGAATTTGTAAAACTTTGTGAGTTGATTCCTTTATAGAAAAATTACCTCTAAAAAAATACATGGATATGAAAAAATTTATTGAAAAAAATGGATTATCTGCTTTTCCCGTTGGGTTGGGTGGATGCAGGACTTCTGATCTGTCTTATGATTCCTGTGATTATGATCTTTTTGTTTTTGATGAAAAATCAGAACCTGGAACAATTTTCAAACATGATGACCAATTTGTCAATGTCCATCATGCATCCTTATCTGAAACTAATTCTGAAAAACTTCTCCAGTATTATAAATTAGAAATTCTTCAGGATGCATCTTGGGATTTACAAATGATGCTTTCTAAGATTAATGAAAAGCATGTTTCACTGTTTTCTGATTTTGCAAAAAACTGTTTGATAGAATCTCAATTCTGTTGTCAAAAAACTACTGAATCTATTCAGAATTCTGATGTGTTTGGATCTTGTTGGCAAAAATGTGCCACTTTTTATTTGGCAAAAGCAATTTCTTCAATTAACCATCAACGTTCAAGCCCTTCTCATATGCTTGATTCATTTCGTAAATTAAAAAAAAATACTATCAATGAACATATCTCTATTGTAACTCAGACAGTTGGAATTGAACGGGCTACTCTTACATTACTTGAGCGGATGTTAAAATCAACAATAGGATTTTCTGATTTAGTTGAAAAAAATAATCATTCTGAAATTATTCAACAAAAATATGATTTCTTTGTAAAAAATTCAATGCTTTCTGATTGCTATTTTTATTTGGGGTATGTGAATAAAGAAAATTTTGTAAAAATTAAGGATACTTTGAATCGCCAGCAGGACCTTTTTTACATACTCAAGGTTGCCTTTGATGTTGAGGCTGATTCACATCTACTTCAACAGCAATCTGAACTTGTACAGAAATCTTGTAATGAAATACTTGGGATTCTTTCAAGCGTATAGCATTCTATCTGGATGTACTAACCTTTTAAAATAAGTAAAATTACTGATTTATCATGGTAGATCAAGCATGTGGATGCGAAGCTGACAGCGGCGATCCAGAATATTCCTGCGATTGTGCAATGCAAGGTCATTGTATATGCAGTGCTGATTGCAAATGTAATACTGACGTTTGTAAAGAAGCAGCTAAACAGTATTAATTGGATTAAAGTCCATTACTAATTTTCTATTTTTTATTTGTCGTCTTCATCCTCAAAGCCCCATGATTTTACTAATTCTTTTTGGAACTTGTCAGATTGTTTTTCATCTAGTGAAAACCCACAATTTTTGTGAGTAGGAACTACAGTCATGCCATCTAGTTTGAATTCTACTTCAAACAAATGTATTTTGGAGCATTCACACATTTCTGGAATTTATGTACTTGTTCCTCTATATTTGCTTATTTGAATAAGATTTTACTGCCTATTTTTTCAATTCTTTACATATATGAAAAACGTTTAACTATCCGTTTTGATAATTTTTTTCAGATTTGAAAACATCATTATTACTAATTTCAGCAATTACTGCATTACTTTTTGGATTATTGGCAAGTCCTTCAGCTTTTGCACAATTCCAATCTGGGGGTGTTGATAAAGAAGGTTCTTGGTATGCTGGTGAAGGTCTCAAACAAGGTGATTTCTTTTCTTATTCTATGTGTTATGTGGATTACAAAGAGTGCACTACGTTTGAAATCGATATGTGGATTAAAGGTGACAAACAAGTTGGTAGTGAATCTGTATGGTTAGCTGAAGTTGCTGTATTTGATGGAAATAAAATAATTGTAGGTGAAATGGAACTTGGAAAAATTGCTCCAGAACCAACAGGTGGTAGTGAAGAATTAGGGCTATACCGTGGAGCATTCAAATCTTCTATAGTTTGGTTATCTGCATTTGCAACATCTGATAACAGCTCTGGTGGAAAAGGACCTAAAAACTTCAGTGATATATCTTGGGGAAAAATTGGAAATATCGGTGGAGAACAAGTTCTTCCAATGGCAATTGAAACCATTACAGTTCCGGCAGGAACTTGGGAAACTGTTCAAGTAGGATGGAAAACTGGTGGTACAATGAGCAAGGTTTGGATTGTAGATGATTTCCCATTTCCAATAAAAGCTAAAACATACACTCATGTTTCAGAAGGAATACCTCCAACAGAATATGATTTTACTTTATTAGATTATAAAGAAAATGTTCAAACATCCCCTATTACTCAATACAAATCAACTGAAATTGATTTTGCAGCTGCTGGATGTGAAACTAACTTTGACAAATCAACTAGCATAAAAAAACCTACAATCAACTTTGATTATCAACTTAATGTTTTCTACGGCCCTGATGATCTAGTTGAAGGATGTGAAACACAATGGATCATAAAATTTATCAGTAAATATGATGATACTGAATTTCTAAATCAAGTTCAATATGATTTTCTTGTTGTAGATGACAACTTGACTCCATTAAGATCTCTTGCTCAAGAAGAAGGTAGAGATTTCCTTTATTCTCCATCTGGATTGGCTACACTTGATTTTATTGTTAAAGAAAAACCTGGAACTGCAAAATATGTTATATGGGTTTACGGTTTATCTCCAGAAGGAATTGTACCTGGTGTGGCATCTGATTATCTAGAAATTCCTGTCAAGATTTATGCTTCTGACGGTTCATCTCCTGTACAGAAAATCCCTGCCTGGATTAAGAATAACGCTGGATGGTGGGCTGATGGTTCCATAGATGATAATTCATTTGTTCAAGGAATTCAATTTTTAATTAAAGAAGGAATTATGAAGATTCCTCCAACTACTCAAGGTTCTGGTGGGAGCACAAATAATATTCCTGCCTGGATTAAGAATAATGCTGGATGGTGGGCTGATGGTTCCATAGATGATAATTCATTTGTTCAAGGAATTCAATTTTTAATTAAAGAAGGAATTATGAAGATTCCAACTAGTAAAAGTTCATCATCTGGCTCAGAACCCGCACCATGGTATGGCTGATAATTATTTTTAATGTTCTACATTCAAATTAGTAAAATCTCTTAAAAATATCGAATCAACATGGTAGGTCTTTTCAAGCAACCCAAACGTCAAATCAAAAAATTACTCAGAGATGGTGAATATGATAAAGCTATAGCGTTTGGAAAAAATTTAGAATCTCAATATTCAGAAGATCATGATTTTATGTTTATCATGGGCAGTGCTTTTTTTATTGTAGATGATGCACAAAGGGCATTGCCATATTTTGAAAAAGCATTTGAATTAGATGATGGCGATGTTGAGAATTTGACTCTTAAAACTAATGTACATTTAGCATTAGAACAAAAAGATGAAGCTATTGCTTGTTGTAGGTATATAACAAAACTTCAACCAAAAAATACTGAAGCTCAGGAATTACTTGAAAAACTTGAGAGTATTTAATTTTAAAAATTATTCTTTCTTTTTCATCTCATATGCATTTTCCATTAACCAATTACAAAATGCTGTAACTTTGTCATCAAATACAGTCCAAATGTGAACTGAATGAGGTAAAATATCTATTTTCCAATTATCTGTAAATACTCTTACTCCTTCTTTATTTTCATACATGTATGCATCTTCTGTTTTAACATCTCCTAAAATTTCAATTGCTTTTTGTTTAATTATTTCTCTGTCTATTGGAAATCTTTTCTTATCATAATCTATGATTAAACTCAAATCCCTTTTGCCATAATTTTCAAACTCTTCAATTCTCCCTTGTTTTGGAAAATTTACAATTAATTTAATGTTGTATTTTT
>FUWD013230061.1_pt1 | contig 16370 bp, 20 predicted proteins | sample 1063281 | NCBI WGS metagenome assembly FUWD01 (sample SAMEA79048168, study PRJEB19326) | metagenome | biome: marine | reverse complement strand
ATACGCGCATCAAAGCTTGATGCTACCGGGCATTAACGGAGCAGGTCTATGGTCAGTATTTAGATACCAAAACCACTGTAGCTGAAATGGTTGTTCAGAGTGATTCGTTTAGGTCCCGCGTTCAAGGCATCATTTATGGCGCTCGTCTTGTCAGTATTACAACGGTTGGTGAGGATACATACGAAACAACACTGTCACTTGATATAAAATTGTGTCTGATTTGCGTAAACTTTATCTTGCTTCAACATCTTCCCCAAAGATGGCGAGAAGTTAATGTTTGGGTGCAGATTAAAAATAGAGTCGACAGGAAATAGGCGCATTTTTGCGGCTGTTCCGGCTTTTTTTGCGAGTCGCAGTGGATGGCTGGTCTGCATTCTGTTGTTATCTGCTGTTAACACTATAGCGCAAAACCTGACTCCAGAGCAGACGCTAGGATCTCTAAAGCAAGGTCTAGTAGACTACGCTCTGGAAAATGAAATCCAACTAAATTCATCGGCATATTTGGACAATGGCGTACTCCATGAGTCATCAGTTTTATCAAGCCAGGCTATGTACCGCGGTGTGCCGACTCTCGTAGGCTCACCAGAAAGATCTACATTTCAAAGCCAACGGACAACTCAATCTGAGAGATCCTGTGATGAGTCACGCAGTGCTCTGAGACGAGAGGCCCTCATTCGTATTGACAAAGATGAGGAGCTCTTTTCTAAACATAATTCTCTTGGAGACCGCAGTTTCCCTGAATTGGCTGCATTTATAGCGAAGGTTTTTAGCGACCGTATTGAAGGTTCAAAAAAATGGGTAGTGACAGAAGAGAAAGAATATGGCTCCGATTACGATAATTATGTATTGGGAACATGGGCAGATAGAGCGCCTTACATCTTCGAAATAAAGATTCGACCGAGTTCCCTAAAAGGCGGAATGAAAGAGTATGGTAAGGTATTGTTTGGTAATGGCATACATCAAATGCAAGGCTTTGCTCGTCGAACGGCTAATGCTATCCCCGGAGTTTATTACCCCAATTCATGGCCTTCTGCAGATTTGCAGTATCAGTTGACACTAATCGATCGCGCGAGCCAGCAGCAGATATGGAACCAAGTTGGCCCTTTATTCTTCCCAAGAGTTAAACGAGCTTACTTCAAGTCCCAATTCCCTTCCAGCCTTGTCGACGATATCGAAGCCCTCACAGAAGGATTTCTTTCAGCGGTAACAATGGCTCTTCAATGTGAGCCACACCGATTCCAGTTATTTGTGGATAAATCAGGTTCTGGGGCATTAGAGATCAATGCAGGGCTGGTTGCAGGCATCAGTATTGGCGATAAGTTTTTGATCAGCGCGAGCCCAGACCTTCTTCAGGAGGTGTTGAGTAATCCAAAGCTGGATACCTTAGCATTGGCAAGAGTCGAGTCGGTGGATGATCACTCGGCAAGGCTAAAAAAAATTGCAGGACCGTCCTGGCCACAGACAAGCGAGATCTCAAGCGCAATTGCTACTCATTTCTAATAGTTTCGAGACCTGTCAAAAAATTAGGACTGATGCTAACTGCAAAAACATAAAGGCTCAATTTAAGAGGGATAATTATAAATCATGAAAGCATTAAGTTTTTCAACGATCAAAGGATTGGTCTTTGTCGTGTTCATGAGTCTCGTTGTGACGACAGCACTCTCTGAGAGAACTTCTGCAGACGCTGTAATAGCAGAGGCGGCATTAGAACATTTGATAGGAAGAGATAGGGCAAATAATTGTGACTGTTTAGAGCCCAAGACAAAATTAAGAGGCATGGAAAATAAAAATATTCAGATGTCGATACTAAAGCGACTCGGAGATGTTAAAGCTAACTATTATGATGTGCGATCTGGAGATACACTTGATGGAATTATTCAAGGCCAACTAGACAATAGTCCGGTGCATAAAGATATTTTGCGACAAGCTATTGTGTTAGCTAACCCACACGCATTTAGACGCAACAATCCTCATTGGTTATATGCCAATAGGCAACTCAAACTTCCTGAGGAGGCCGATATTCATCGAGCAGTATTTAAACGCTCTGCCCTCCAGAACGAGACAGTAAATCGAGCTCGAAAAAAGAGCGACTGGGTTCGATATCCCTAAAAAACTGCTACAACTAACCGACTACTTGAAGGCTTAGTAACTTGTTGGGACCAGAACAACTAAATATACCACCTAGATTTGCTCCATTGATTTCAGAGAGTAGTGCAGCAATCACTGTATCTGAGAAAATAGCTCGAGAAATAGGACTATCTGATAATCAGGTGGTAAGAGGCGTGATCGCTGCCCGCGGCGGATTGATGAAGTTGCTAGTGAACGACCAAGAATTAGACTGGGCGTCCAATAAGAAGTTTAAATTGGGGGACAGCATTGATTTTCGTGTGCGAACGACTACACAAGGGGCATTGTTACTTCCACTGTCGATTGATCGAGCTACACCTTTGAAAACATCTAATTCACTGACAAACAGCAGAGAAATTCCGCGTTTTTTAAGCCTGCTTCATAGGCCTGATGTGGGTGCTATCCAGAGCGAGTTTTTTAAACCCGGTATAGCCCAAGAGCGTTTCTCACAAGGTCTTGATCCAAGCTCCAGTCACGCCTTAGCTCAAATGATGCATCGGATGCGAGGGATCTCTCCGGGTGCAGTTCGTGACGCGTTTCTTAGGTCAGGTCTTTTTGGAGAACTTTTTCTCAAGGGTCATGTTTCTGGCCCCTTAGATATCAAGCAGTTGATGCGCAAATTGCTATTAGTCTCAAAAGTGACTGGATCAGACAAAGACAGCATTGAAGAGATAATAGATGAAATCGAAAGTCGACAACTTGAAGCCTTGCAGGCGCAAAAGAACCACCAAATTTCTTACCATTTTGTGATGCCATTTGTTGATGCAAATCCGGTTAAAATTCACTTTCAAAGAGATGCTGTTGGGCTTGATAAAGAGGCATCCAATTGGATAATTAATGTGCATACCGAGACCGATAGCATAGGAAGCCTATGGTTAAAATCGATAGTGACGCCTGACTTTGACATTGAAATGACACTTTGGGCTGAGCGATTGGAGACTACTAAAAAGGCGGAAAAAGCGGCACCTAGTTTAGAAAAATCCTTGGCGGAGTTTGGGTTAAAGTTGGCTAAGTTAAGCATTTTAAATGCAGCAAGGCCGACAGTAGATGCTGCATTTTCTACACCAGGTCATGTATTGGATATTAAAACGTGAAAAATAAGCCGACTAAAACTGCTATCGCCATTGAATATGGTCTGAATCCAGTTCCAATCCTTACAGCAAGAGGTGATGGGGAGGCTGCGGCAGCTATTATTGCAGAAGCAGAGAAGCAGGACATTTATATTGCCGAGGATCCCTATTTGGTGTCCCTGCTGAGTGAACTAGAATTGAATGATGAGATTCCAGAAAACCTATTCGTGGCGGTTGCCACTATTTTATCATGGGCATACTGGTTAAGAGGTATTGAGCCTGATTAAACGAATTGAAATAGCCTTAGGCATGACTCAGTTGATTGGATCTCCTCCTTCCTTTTATCTTGCCTAACCGATCATAAATCTCAACGTCATTGAAACGATCTGATGATTGGAGAGTTAGCAGGGCGCCGCGAATTGACTCAAGCTTACGATCTATTAATATCTGGTTTCTAAGGTGTAGCTCTTTGCAGTCTTCTAAAACGGATATAACTCGGTTCCATCCATCAGATTGTGAATCTGACTTAGACGAGGGTCTACTATAATTTCCTAGTTGAGCAATCACTTCTTCATCGGTCAATAGTGCAAGGATATCTGCCTTTCTTGACTGTAAGGCTTCGAAGGCGCTTAAATCTTGCACTTTCAAGGCGTCAAACTCTTCATTAAGTATGAGTTTGAGAGTAGAGGTATTTGTTAAAACTGCAGGTAAAAGTTGCGATTTTGTCATTATTAGACCTGGGCCGAGTTAGCCTTCAATTAAATTGTAAGGTAATTACCATTTCATGCACAAAAGGCAGTGTCGACCAATTTTGCGACAGCGTAATTGCTAAAGCCACCACTAAAAAACCGCTACTCGCCGTTAATCATGCTCTCAAGAGCGTAAAACTTTTCGGCAACCGCCTGTTCATTTACAGGGTAGTTCCCCTCTGATATCGCAGCCTTTACTCTTGCTACCATTGCGGTATCAAACTCCGCTGTCGAAAGAGCCTGTTCAGCATTTGCACTTAACGCAAAGTTGTCTGTTGTAGGCTTCGAAGAAGATGCACCTTCAGACCGTGCTTGATCGATTACCTGATTTGATTTTTCCGAAATAACAGTTGTAGGCATCGGAATTTTGCCTAGTTGTGAAATAGAATCTGACATGTCTTTTTCCTTTGGTTTAGAACTTCCAACTTCCTCATTACATTTCGAATCGACACTTGTTGGGATTTCTTTAATAAAAAGTTGAATTTCATTGATTAAAGTATCTCAGCCTTTCTTTGCCCGGTCACGATGGCTCTTATTTGCTCTTTTGAATCTGGGTTTATTAATGTGACTTGCTCACCCAGCTGCCCTTTACTAAGAGCAATCATTGGTATCGTGATTTGCAGTGATCCCCTCTCAATACTCAGCATTACCATATCATCTGGGCGAATAAGAGGCGCAGGTCTTAAATCAGAAGTTCTTATCGGTTGACCTGGAGGTATTGTTCTAATGGTCTCCATTTGGGAGATACCGGCATCAGAGAAAAGAGCATCATTAGGCAAAGACCCATAAAAAGGAGCTAGAGTTGAATTTGCTGAAGAGAGCTTTTGACCACGACCGATAATTTCTTTACTGATCATAACCACATGCTTCACCCGAAGATCTTCTCGAGAAAGTATCGTGCCTCCTCTTAAGTTTCTAGCTGCAGTAGATTGATTGAGTAAACGTGAAGGAAATCGTTGAGTCGATGATGTCAATGACAAGGCTTTACGAATATTCTTAATGCTTTTAAGATCAATGAACTCTCCAGCCAAAATGTCTTTCTCGATTTGAAATACAATTACAGTCTCTGTTAAATATTGCTGTAAAACTAAATCCCCAGCGGAAACAGATTTGGACAGGCTCATATGCTTTAACGCGCGCGGTTCCTTTACTAAACCACGCACTGAGGTTTTTAAGACAACAGGTTTTATGTCATCTGAAGATAAAAGCTGGCCGACAGGCATATCTGCTTTGAACACAAAACCAGAAGTGTTTTTTATGAGCTTAACTCCCACAAAAATTTTCCACCCCGTCTTGGGGCAGCTGATCCGAATAGATTCTTGGCTCGAAGGATAAGAGAAGCTGATATCGAACTTAGAATCACAACTAGGAATCTTCAGTCTGCGATCTGTTGCCGAAACTTCAACCTGATCTACCTCTAATTGTACCTGGTCAGCCACCCATATTTTGGCCTGCTTTATTAGCGCCTGTTTGTTTGCGCTAAGCTCGGGCATGTTTTGTGCGATTACTAGGCAGCTATAAATCGCGATTGCAAAAGTAATTATGGATTTATACATAACTGCAGTATGAATTACAGTTCAGAGTGACGCAATACCGACGTTCCTAAAAAGATAGATGGCAAAAGATTGCCGAAAAAGCGGCAATGTTATTTTTATCTTTTTTATAACTCCCTCGCAAGACATTGTTTTTAAACAGAAATAAATTAATTTAATGCTGACACCAACAATTGGCATCTGTTTTGCAATCAATTAATTCCACGACCTGAAGATCTAGATCGACTTTAGAGAGTAGAACTTTAATTGGAATCGTTATGAAATTAATTGATACAACTTTTGGGATTCACGAGCGCGCTTTAACTTTGCGTAGTCAACGTATGGAGGTCTTAGCTCGAAACATTGCTAATTCGGATACTCCAAATTTCAAAGCTCAAGATATTGACTTTAAGGCATCGCTCAAAAGAGTGCAGGCCAACGATTCTCTTACAGTAACGAATTCTGGGCACATGCAATCAAGCAATCGGGCGGGTAATGGAAGTCTAATGTTCACTATTCCGGTCAATTCATCTGCTGATGGCAATACGGTGGAGTTAAGTGTCGAGCAGGCAAAATACGGCAAAGCCGCAGCCCAATACCAAGCGACTCTGAGGTTCCTTGAAGGGGACATTAGTGCTCTAAGAAAAGTTTTAAAAGGAGAATGAACATTATGTCCATGGATAAAATATTTGGAATCGCCGGTTCCGCTCTAAACGCGCAGATGGTCCGATTAAACGCCAGTGCATCAAATATAGCGAATGCGGGATCTACAGCAAGTAGCGAGATCGACGCTTATAAAGCAAAGCGACCAATTTTTGAGACAGTGCTATCTGAACAGCAGAACAATCTAGGCGGGGTCAGAGTAACCTCGCTTGTAGATGATCAGGCAGTTCATGGACAGATTCATGATCCAGGGAACCCTAATGCAGATGAAAACGGGATTGTTTATCTCTCAAATGTTAATGAGGTTGGAGAGATGGTTGAAATGATGGCAGCAGCTCGCAGCTATCAGAACAACGTTGAGGTTATCAATACCGCTCGTCAATTAATGTTACGCACTCTAGAAATTACTAAGATCTGAGGAGAACGCCATGATTGATTCAACGATTAGCTCGTCCTTTTTGACAACAGCGCAATACTCCAGTCAGCAGACCAACGCCTCCTCTGAGCAAGAAGAGTTAGGTCGTGATGCCTTCCTCCAATTATTAACGACGCAGCTTAATAATCAAGATCCTTTAGATCCAATGGATAATGAAGCGTTTGTGGCCCAGTTGGCTCAGTTCTCTTCGGTTGAAGGGATAAAAGGGATGCAATCGTCACTGGAAAATATGGTATCTGGTATGCGCCAAGATCAGATGATGGCTGGAGCTAGCCTAGTTGGCAAAAAAGTATCGGTGGAGGGAGGTTTGTTTGAGGGTGGCAATGGCATAAAAACAAACGCGTCCATTAACTTGGAGAATGGTGCGGACGCAGTGATAGTTAATATTTATGACCGCACCAACGGAAACCTGGTATTTAGTGAAACGCTCGGTAGTCAGATGCCTGGCGATCTAAAAATCAGGTGGGAAGGCATCTCTAACACCGGCGAGATGGCAGCCCAAGGGAATTATCTTATGTCCGCAAGCACTATCATTAATGGTAGGCAGCAGTCGATACCGGTGACCACTTTATCTCAGGTCAAGAGTGTCAAATGGGATCCTAGTACTCAACAATTATCACTCGAAGTCAACGATGGGAAATTTGTTCCGTTATCTTCAATCGCTCGCATTAGCGCTTAAAATCCACTTGAAAAGGAAATAATAGTATGTCTTTTTATACGTCATTAACTGGCTTGAATGCTGCGGCAACTGAGTTATCAGTTACCTCTAATAATATAGCAAACTCAGGAACAGCAAGTTTTAAACGATCGAACGCAGAATTTGGCGATATCTTTGCAACGTCTACCTTACAGCGATCTGCCAGTGGTGTTGGTAGTGGTACTGTGCTTTTAGGAATAAACCAGCAGTTTACTCAGGGCAATATCGAAGCTTCAGCCAATTCACTTGATTTAGCAATTACTGGGGATGGGTTTTTCCCAATCAAAACAAGCGATGGCGCTGAGCTTTATACACGCAATGGTGGGTTTATGCTAAATGACAATAATTTATTAGTTAATAGTGAGGGGCATACTTTGCAGGTTCATCCCTTAGACGAAGTGACTAATGCAAGTAACTTTAACCAAGCTACAGTCGGTCTAGAAGTAAAACGTAATTTGCCTGCCACAGCGACAACAGCCATCGATCTAGACATAAAACTTCCAATGACGGGCCCCGTAATAGGTGTTAACGGTGGAACTGCAATCAATATCACGGACAACACTACATACAGCGAGACGCAAACATTTTCTCTATATGACGACGCTGGCGAACCCTACACTGCAACTGTGTACTACCAGAAAATTGCCGACGATACAGATGACGGTGCGGGTAATGTTCAGGACTTGTGGTTAGCCGATGTTTATATTGGAGATGCGACAACGCCAGCCGCTACAACAAATCTTGCCTTTAACAGCGTAACAGGAGCTCTTGAGACAACCCTTGCCGGCGGCGGTATCGGCATAGATCAAATAACTCTTGGTCCATCAGTTCCAGATTCTAGGACCAGTGCTATAAGTTTAAGCCTCAATGCAACAAGTCACGGCAAAGAATTCCAGATTGTAAGCCAAACACAAAATGGTTTGCCCGGCGGTGGGTTGGTTAATGTTGATGTAGGCAATGACGGACTAGTGACGGCCACATACTCTAACGGACAACAAATAGCCGCGGGAAGAATAAATTTAGCTAACTTTAGCTCTCTGAGGGTCTGCGCCAAGATGGTGGTACTAAATACTCTGTTACGGCTGCTTCTGGAACTGTTTCATACGGAGAAGCTGGAACTGCAGGATTTGGGACAATTCGCTCAGGTGCTTTAGAGCGCTCAAATGTGGATTTAACTGCAGAACTGATCGACTTGATTAGTGCTCAGCGGAATTTCCAGGCGAATGCAAAAGCAATTGAAACTAGCTCTTCATTGACTCAAACCATTATTAATATCCGTGGATAAACATCGGTTTTAGGAGTATTGCATGGACAAATTAGCATTCACAGCATTGGCATCAATCGATAATGAGTCGAACAAGCGCGCTCAGATTACTAATAGCTTAGCCAATGTGTCTACGATAGGTTTTAAAGACTCTTTTTCTTTAGCGGAACAATCTATTCAAATCAAAGGTGAAGGCATTAATAGCCGGGTGCTTCCAGGAATGGCGAAGCAGGAGGTTATTAATCTTAGTCCGGGTGCAGTCAATATGACAGGCAATATTATGGACGTAGCGTTGAATGACAAGACTGTCCTTGGTGTTCAAGCAGATAATGGAGAGGTTGGTTTTACTCGAAGGGGAGACTTGCGAGTTTCCGCCACAGGACTAGTTGAAAATACAGTTGGCCAGCTTATTTTAGGTGAAAACGGTCCAATAAGTGTCCCACCAGGCCAACTCGTAAGCATTGGTCCTGACGGTTCGGTGACTTCCAAATCTCCCAGTGATCCAGAGGGAGCGCCGCTGAATTTGGGTCAGCTAATGTTGCGGGATGCGAGTGAGATGCCATTGATACGTCGAGCTGATGGATTATTTCAGCCTTTAGCCGATGAGTTCCGAGGGCGAGATTTCCCAACCGGTCCAAATCCAGTTTCATTGCAGTCCGGAGCCCTCGAGGGGAGCAATGTGAATCCAGTCGAGGCGATGATAAAGATGATGGATTTCAATCGAGCTTTTGAATCAAAAATTAAAATAATTTCAGAAATCAAGTCAATTGATGAAACTGGTTCGTCAATGATGAGATTGCCTCAGTAATACGATAACCCAACTAGAGATGCAAAAGGACAAGAATTATGGATGCTTCACTTTGGATAGCAAAGACAGGACTAACCGCGCAGCAAACGCGCATGCAAGTGATTTCGAACAATTTGGCTAACGTGAATACGACCGGATTTAAAAAAGATAGAGCTGTATTCGAAGATTTACTCTATCAAAATATCGTTCCAGCGGGAGGCCAAACAGATGCCCAGTCACAAGCTCCAACAGGATTAATGTTGGGAACAGGGACTCGAGTCCTTGCGACAGAAAAGTTACATGGTCAAGGCAACGTCATTAATACTGAAAACGCCTTAGATGTTGCTATTACGGGCGAAGGGTTCTTATCGGTAAGTCAACCTGATGGCACCATTGCCTACACTCGCGATGGGTCCTTAAAGTTGTCAGCAACAGGGCAGCTTGTAACTGCCGGCGGGCAAACCATACAGCCTGCAATAACGATTCCACAAAATGCTGAAAGCATAACTATTGCTCGCAACGGTATCGTAACTGCTCAACTTGCCAATGGTGGCGGATCATCTCAGGTCGGACAGATTAATCTATCACTTTTTGTTAACAACTCAGGCCTTAAGCCAATTGGACGTAATCTCTATGCCTCAACTGAGGCTAGTGGAGTTGCAATCAATGGGCTCCCAGGCGAGAACGGAGCGGGTATTTTAATGCAAGGTTCGCTTGAGGCCTCGAACGTTAATGTGGTTGAAGAGATGGTCAATATGATCGAAACCCAGCGCGCTTACGAGGTTAACTCGAAGGCAATATCTGCGGCAGATGGCATGTTGCGGTTTTTGAATAATAACTTATAGAGTGTGGAAATTATGTCATTTCGAGCTTTAACAACGTCTTTTTCAATAATGATTTTGAGCGCTTGTGCAAGTCCGCCTCAAATGGAACCAACAGCTGAGTTTTCGCCGATACAATCTATCCCTGAGCAAAAGCCGACTCATGTAACAGGTTCGATATTTGCTAATGGACGAGATTTGTTCGGCGACCTGCGGAGTTATCAGGCTGCAGACATTCAGGTAGGGGATCTGATTACGGTTCTCCTTAATGAAACTACGCAGGCATCTCGAACATCTGCGCTTTCTACTAGCAGAGTGTCAGCAAACGACGTTATCGGGGTGAATCAAAAAGATTCTATTGTTGGAAAACTCGGTTTTGGTGCGGGCTTTTTTAACGGAGCAGAAACTGATGGAGCCAATATTAGTAGTGATGGATCTGGAACAGCTGGGCAGGCAGCTACACTAACAGGGTCGATCTCAGCAATGGTCTTAGAGGTTCTAGCAAATGGCAATCTTGTAATAGTCGGAGAGAAACAGCTTGCCTTGACTGAAGGAAGTGAGTTCATTCAGGTGAAAGGGATCATCCGACCAGCAGATATTCAGCCGGACAATACCGTTTTATCACAGCGTATTGCCCATGCTCAAATTTCCTATCGCGGGACAGGTGATCTAGCAAAAGCGTCCAAACCTCCTTGGGGTACAGGCTTATTATATAAGTTTTGGCCATTCTAAAAGTTTTTAAGGAAACCATGTAATGCCGACATTCAAATTTATCGCCTTTTCGTTACTCTTAATGGCTAGCTTTCCTATTGCTGCAGATCGCATAAAGGATTTTACTGACGTAGCAGGGGTTCGATCAAATAAACTTATTGGCTATGGCCTAGTGGTTGGCCTCCAAGCAACGGGTGATGGGAAGGACCTCCCAATTACTGCCCAAGCGTTAAAGACGACTTTGTCAGGACTCGGTGTGAGCGTTGATGGCCCAGTGAGCGACTTTGATTTAGGGGATCAACTTGCCGCGTTGGCTGCACAAAACGCTAAGAAAGAACTTAAAGTAGACAATGTTGCTTCGGTAATGGTAACTGCTGAGCTACCGGCATTTTCAAAACCAGGTCAGCGGATCGATGTCAATGTTTCAGCCATTGGCGTAGCAGAATCCCTGCGGGGCGGGACGTTGATCTTAACCCAGCTTAGAGGCGTTGATGGAGAGACTTATGCTCTTGCCCAAGGAGCGCTCAGTATTACCGGAGTGTCAGCCGACTCGGCAGGCACTAGTGTTCAGGTCGGTATTCCCACCTCAGCACGGATTCCAAATGGTGCAACAGTCGAGCGATTGGTACCAACCCCTTTTGATAAAGCAGACCATATTGTTCTCAATATACGTGACGCTGATTTTCAACTGCTAGTGCCGTAACACAAGCTGTCAATAAAGAATTTGGGCAGGGAACTGCGCAAGCTATTGATAGTGTATCTGTAGCAATACAGGCTCCCAAAAACTCATCTCAGCGTGTAGCCTTTTTAAGCATGGTTGAAAACCTTGATGTAGAGCTAGGTGAAGCCCCAGCAAGAGTGGTCGTTAACTCTAGGACAGGGACAGCTGTGATTAATCGAAATGTAAGGGTCACTGCGGTCGCGGTAACCCATGGCAGTATATCTGTAAGGATAGCGTCAAGTAATGAAGTCAGCCAGCCAGGGCCCTTTAGTGACGGCGAAACAACAACTGTGCAGAATTCTGACGTGAGTATTAGTGAAGAAACTAACCCTATGTTTTTGTTTCAGCCAGGAGTAGATCTTCGTGAAATTGTTGACGCAGTTAATCAAGTCGGCGCTAGTCCCTCATCTTTAATTGCTATTTTGGAAGCACTAAAAAGCTCCGGAAGTTTGCGTGCAGAGCTAGTGGTGATTTAGATGCAAGATCTGCAAACATCCACAAAAGGTTATCTTGACTTCGCCGGGCTAGGAGAACTAAAAGCGCGAGCAAAGGTTGATCAAGCAGAGGCAGCGCAAGAGGTTGGGCGTCAATTTGAATCAATGTTTGTTCAAATGATTTTTAAATCCATGCGTCAAGCAAATGAGCCACTAAAAGGCGACCTTATGCGCTCCAGTGGGGGGGACTCTTTTGAGCAAATGTACCACCAAGAACTCTCGCAGGTGATGTCGCAGAGAGGGCTTTTTGGATTGGGAGATTGGTTGAGCAAGCAGGTGATGGGTTCCAATAATGCAGCCAAGGCTTTAAAGGCTTATGAACAAGACGGTTTTGCCCTTCCATCCGAAAGTTTAGCGCCGTTACCTTTAAATATGATGGAAATCAGGCAAGAAAAGGATCAAGCAGATGGCTGATCTATTGACCATAGGTGCTAGCGCCTCTCAACTATATAAGTCAGCTTTGACGACTGTAAGTAATAACATCGCTAACCTCAATACTGAGGGATATAGCCGTCAGCAAGTGGATACTTCTGAGAACATTCCAAATCAGTTGGGTAATAGTTTTATCGGAACTGGCGCTAGCTTAAACGGGGTGTTTCGGTCATTTAGTAACTTTACCGAGAACAATCTGCGGCAAAGTAATAGTGAGCTTGGCACCCAGAGTCAGTTGATTACCTATGCTGACCAAATTGTCGACATTATGGGTTCTGAGTCTGCAGGATTATCGAAGGTGTTAGATAAGTTTTTTACGGCGGCAGGGGAGCTCAGCACAGATCCTGCATCTGGGGAGTTGCGCAAAATTTTTCTTAGTGAGGCAGGTAGTGTTGCTGTCAGATTTAAAGAACTGGCAGGCCAGTTAGATGATATTGAGGACAAACTCAATCCGAAATTGAGTTAAATGTACAAAAATCTGAATAACCTGACGGAACAATTGTTATCAATAAATAGACAGCTCGATAAGAACCCACATCTTGATAACCAACCACCCATACTCCTAGACTCAAGAGACAAAGTACTTTTAGAGCTTGCAGACATAGCTAAAATTCATGTCAATGAGCGGGCATCTGGCGCAGTTGATGTGCGACTCGATAGCGCTATCGGATCCATAGTAATAGACGGTAATGCGGCAAATAGATTCAGTAGTCTTTTTAATGATACGCAACCTGGAAAAGTTGAAATTATTGGATCCTACGGTTCGGGAGGGGCAAGTCGTTCTGTTACAGGTGGTGAACTTGGAGGCTTGCTTAACTTGCGAAGTCAAGTACTAGCCCCAGCAATCGACAGCTTTGATGATCTAGCAAATACCTTTGTCACTGAAGTTAATGCTATTCAGACTACAGGGTCTGACCTCAATGGACAGAGAGGGACTGAATTATTTGCTATTCAGGGATCACTTGGCGCTGCCGCAGGCATTACTCTCTTACAAACTGATACCGGCAAGATAGCTGCTGCAGGCTTGTTGCGTGTAACGCCTGATGCGACGAATCAAGGGACTATGATTTTTTCGATCGAATCGATAGCGGCCGGCACACCGACCCCTGCGATGATTAATATTTCTTATAGCACCGTCAATGGATATGCAATAAATGGTACTCCGTACACACCATCTGCTGATGGGAACATCAATTACGAGGGGATTACCCTAAGCTTGAGCGGAATAGCCACTGATGGGGATAGTTTTTCTGTTGTTACAAATACTGATGGCGTGGGCGATAACCGAAATATACTGCTATTAGCGCGGCTGCAAACCAAAGATGTAATGCCCGGTGGAGGCTCGATCAATGATGGATATGCAGATATTGTTACAACGGTAGGAAGCCAAGCAACTCTGGCGAAAATGTCCAAAGAAGCGCTGCAGGTTATCTATGATCAATCGCTTGAAGCCAAAGATCGGATTTCGGGCGTTAGTCTTGACGAAGAAGCGGCGGATCTCATTAAATTCCAGCAAGCTTTCCAGGCCTCCGCAAAAATTATCCAAGTGTCACAAACGTTATTTGATTCAATTTTAGCAGTCCGCTAAAAAGCGTTTGTGGTTACTCAATATCAAATGCAGGCTACTTACAGATTTTATATTAAAGTTTTGACAGCGAATGCCGATATCTTCAAGGGATCAAACTATTTTGGCTTCTCGCTTGTTTATCGAAACGCTTTACAGGCGTTTCTCCAATACAGAAATTACACCAGTTCCTTAGTTAGGTGTAAATTAAGAGCATAAAAAAATGAGAATATCTAACCAGCAATTGTTTGACCAAGCCGTTAATCAGATGACTCGGCAACAGGCTAAGATTGCCGAACTTCAAACTCAAATTGGCGAAGGAAAACAACTGATAAGGCCGAGTGATAATGCTGACAAATCAGCTGTTATTCAACGTTTGAATACCGCGGCTAGTCGGCAGGAAGTTTATGAAGCTACCTTGGATAGCGTCTCGAATCGACTAGATGCTGAAGAGTCAATAATTCTCTCAAGTTCCGATATATTACAGCGAATAAAAGAGCTAGCCATACTCAGTAATAACGGAACTAATGGAGAGTTTGATCGTTCTAGGGTAGCTATTGAGGTATCAACATTGCGGGAGCAGCTTCTATCTCAAGCTAATCAGCAGGACCTTAATGGCAACTACATTTTTTCTGGATCTAACGCTAAGTCTCCAGCCTTTACTGCTGATAATACTGGGATCATCAACTACGTGGGGAACCAGCAGCGCATTTCTGTAGACATATCTGAGCATAGACAAATCGAAGTTAATCGTCCAGGTAGCGATGTTTTTAAAGGAGTTGATCGCGGGGGTAGTGATATAGGATTTTTCCAGGTTATTGATGATTTTGTTACCGCTTTAGATACTAATAATAATTCAAAAATTGAGCTGGCTCTTTCGGAAGTAGAAGTATTAGCCAATGAAATGACAGGGGCAATCACTAACCTTGGAGCTCGAATGAGTGTCGTAGAGTCTCATAGAACCACATTAGCCGAAGTCAAGCTTCGCTATGAAACGTTATTATCTGAAGAAGAAACACTTGACTATGCGACAGCCATCACTGAGCTCTCAGCTGAAATATTGTCACTTGAGGGTGCCCAAGCAAGTTTTGCACAAATTTCCCAACTCAGTTTATTTAACTATATTAAGTAGAGTTTTTGATGGTCACAACTACCGCCCTCGATACCCCTGGCACAACGTCTTCTGCGACCACAAACAGAAGTAGTATAGGTTCATCCATATTACTAACACTCGGCTCAGGCTCGGGGATCAACGTAGAAGAATTAGCCACTAATCTAACCAATGCGGAAAAGTTACCTGCACAAAATGCGCTGCAAGGCAAAATTGATAAAACAGAAGCCAAGATTTCTGGGTATGGATTGATATCATCTCAGCTCGGTATCTTAGCAAGTTCGTTTGAAAGAATTAATGATGCTAATGAGGTTTATTCTAGTGAAGGTAAAAGTTCTAACGACAATGCGGTTTCCTTTCTTAGCGTAACCAACGATGCGCTGGAAGGCAGCTATGATATTGACGTGTATCAGCTTGCTGAAAATCACCGTCTCTCTTCAAATAGCTATCAGTCCACTAGCGGGAATATCAATAACGGTGAGGCTTTTGATCTGACTTTGTCCATAGGTATCACGCGTAAAGGTACTTATGATCACTCTATCACTGAGGCCCAACTCCAAAGCATTGGTGATGGCTCCAGTGCTTATATAGAGTATTCTGACGGCTCCAACACCTTACAAATTACACAAGCAGAAATTGATTTGGCTATGGAGTCTCTTGAGGGTTCAGGTATCTATACCTTTGCCAATGCAACCCTTGATGGTCTGATTTCTGCGATTAACAGCGAAATCTCTAAAAATGCCGGCTTTGCAGTCAACTTCGCTTCAGCTGAGGTTCATCGCACTAAAGGAATTAGTTTTGTTCAAACTACAGCTGGGGCCTCAGCATCGCTCACTCAGCCAGCTGCCAATGACGGCTCTGTGGCCTACAACATAGGGTCAGTGGCTCAGGGACTTATCAGTGCAACGCCGGTAAATGGAGCACGAGCATCCTACACCTTCACTCCCTCAAGTGCCGGATCAGACTCTCTAGAAGTATCAGATGGTGTTACCAATATTAGTATTCCGCAGACAGACTTTTCATTGCGCACAGACTATGAGCTTTCTATCACTGAATCTGAATTGCAAGCTGCGTTAGGTAGTAGTGGCAGTATATCTATTGTAGGTAGCGACGGTACCGGAGCAGACGAAACTGTCACAGTTAACCTCAATGATATGACTACGTTTGGGCTGCCCGTGCCTTTAGGTGCAT
>FUWD013022154.1_pt1 | contig 16393 bp, 17 predicted proteins | sample 1063281 | NCBI WGS metagenome assembly FUWD01 (sample SAMEA79048168, study PRJEB19326) | metagenome | biome: marine | reverse complement strand
TTTGTGGAAGCTGATTTGACAAATTCAGTATTTACTAACTGTGATTTAGCTGGAACAGTATTTGAAAATACAATACTGGTAAAAGCGGATTTTCGAACCTCATATAACTATTCAATTAATCCGGAAACTAACAAAATCAAAAAAGCAAAGTTTTTCTATTCTGGGTGTTGCCGGGTTGCTTGATAGGTATGATATTGTGGTGGAAGGCTAAATTTGTTTACTAAGAACCTGACATTTTTAAGGCTTTCGAAATGCTTTTTTGTTTGTTTGGCTACCTAAAACACAAATAAAGGTAAATTTGTATTTTATAGTGAACAAAATGGATTTTTTACCCCATCCAATTTTAACTATTTTTGCACACTGAAATAAAAATCTGAATAATAAACTTATAACACTTTTCTTGATGAATGTATGTATTGTAAATAAGTCAAAACACTCTTTACCTAAATATGAAACAATTGCATCAGCAGGAATGGATTTGAGGGCAAATATTGAAAAGGCTGTTGAGTTGTTACCACTTGAGAGGGCATTATTACCTACTGGTCTTTTTATTGAATTACCTGTTGGATATGAAGCACAGGTAAGGCCTCGCAGTGGATTAGCTGCTAAACATGGTATTACAGTATTAAATACTCCGGGTACTATCGATGCCGATTACAGAGGTGAAATAAAAGTTATATTGGTTAACTTATCTAATACTGCATTTAAAATTTTAGATGGTGAACGAATCGCACAGTTGGTAATTTCAAGTCATGTACAAGCTCAATGGGAACAAGTTGAGGTGTTGTCTGAAACAGAAAGAGGTGCTGGTGGATTTGGCCATACAGGGAAGTAAATAAATGTTGTCAGGTTATCAGGATGTCAGGTTTCCCAACATCTCATATCAATGACAACTTGTATTACCAGTAGGCAGGCAACGATAACATTGACAACAATAATAACTAATAAGAATCTTAATGAAATTTTACACAACTATAACCCTAATACTGATTGCACTTTTATTATCTTTTTCGGCAACTTCTCAGAATAACAAAGGGAAAAGAAAACAAAAACAGAAGGAACTTACTGAGAAACAGAGATACGATGAAGCCAATATATTTGCTAAAGGATTAATAGCAAAAGAAACGGGTAATCTTCAGGAAGCACTCGACTTGTTTGTGAAAGCGTTAGAAATTAATCCTGATGATGCAGCTGCTAATTATGAAACTGCACGTGTGCTAACAGCATTAGGAAGAAGCGATGAAGCACTTGAAGCTGCAACTAAGGCAATTAAAACAGACCCCGCTAACATCTGGTACAAAGCATATTATGCAAAAATTGCAAGAATTAATGAGAATTATGATGATTATGTACATGCATATGAAGAATTGGTTGAAGGAAACCCTTATAACTTAAATTTTCTTTATGAACTTGCCTTTGCATATCAATTTACCGGAGACTATAAGAATGCCATTGGAGCTTTTGATAAGTTAGAGGAAATGGTGGGGGTTAACGAACGGATGACAATTCAAAAAGTAGATTTTCACACTAAACTGGGTAACCCTGATGATGGAGTGGTAGAATATGAAAAACTAATTGCAACTAATCCGGATGATTCAAGATATTATGCTTTGATGGCTGAATATTGCTCAAAAAATAATCTTGGTGACAAAGCTGTTTGGGCATATGAAAAAATAGTTGAGATAAACCCTGATGATCCATATGTTCATATTTCACTTGCTGATTATTATGATAAAATTGGTGAAGAAGATAAATCATATAATGAATTAAAGATTGGATTGGCAAATCCCACTTTAGACCTCACTACGAAAATTAATTTATTAGTAGGTTATTATCGTGGAGAGTTAGCAGAAGAACAAAAAAAGCAAGCATTGGAATTGTCGGAGATATTATTGAAGGTTCACGAAGGAGACCCCATGGCTAATACCTTTTATGCATCTATGCTTTATGAAAATGGTGAATATGAAATTGCCAGACCTCTTTTTAGAGAAATTGTAAATGCAGAAAATGCAACTTACGTAACATGGGAGCAACTACTTTTTTGCGATTTATACCTTGAGGACTATCAAAAGCTTGCCGATGACTCGGAGGAATGTATTGATTATTTTCCAGTTTATCCATTACCATACTTTTTTGCCGGAGTTGGAAATCATCAAATTAAAGATTTTGTAAAAGCAAAGGCTTTTCTTGAATCAGGTAAAGAGTTTGTTGTAAATAATAATGCTCTTCTTGAACAGTTTTACTCAACATTAGGTGAAACTTATAATGAATTAGAAAACTATAAGGCTTCTTATTTAGCGTACGACAAAGTGCTAATGCTAAATCCCCTTAATTCAATTGTATTAAATAATTATGCATATTATTTATCACTTAGAGACGAAAACCTGGAAAAAGCAAAACAGATGGCTGAAAAGTCAGTTGAAGTAGATCCATATAATAATAATAATTTGGATACATATGCCTGGGTATTATATAAATTAGCAGATTATAAAAATGCACTTGAGTGGATTGAAAAAGCCTATAATAACGGAGGTGGTTCAAGTGGTGTAGTACTTGAGCACTATGGTGATATTCTATTTAAATTAGGTAAAAAGGAAGATGCTCTGGATTATTGGAAGCAAGCTTATGAGAAAAAAGATTTCTCAGAATTTCTTGAGAAAAAAATAAAAGACAAAAAGCTATATGAATAATCATACTAATAAAATACTGCTTTTGTTTTTATTCGTTGGTATCTTAATTTTGGGATCATCCTGTAAATCAAAAAAGCATGTCCTTAAAACCTCAATTAAAGAGTATGGCTTTTCATATTTATATGCACGTTTGCTTGATAACCAGGTCGATTTCAATAGCTTAAGCGCGAAATTTACAATGGTTTATGTAGACGAAAAAAGCAAAACGAATTTGCGTGGTCAACTCCGAATCAAAAATGATAGTTTGATATGGATGTCGATTACACCTGCACTTGGAATTGAAGCTGCAAGATTAATGCTAACTAATGACTCAATTAAATTTATAAATAGATTAAATAAAACATATTTTTCAGGTAGATATGAACTTATCGATAGTGTATTAAATACAACGATTGATTATTCTTTGTTACAATCAATGTTTGTTGGAAATGACCTGGCTCAATATGATATAAATAAATTTAGGTCGAGTGTTGATAATGGATTGTACAGAATGACTATTCGTGAGCGAAAAAAGATAAGAAAATATATTAAAAGAGGAGAGATTGATACAAGAGTATTGGTACAACAAATTTGGCTTGAGCCTGAAACATTTCGTATTGCACGAATTGACGTAAAAGAGCGGGGGGAAAATGAAAACAAGAAATTGCAGGTTTATTATAGCGACTATATTGATGTTGATGGCCAATTATTTCCTTCAAAAGTACGTGTTGATATAACTTCTAATAAATCAATTCTTATTAACGTTAGTTTTAGCAAAGTAATAATAAACTCTCCATTGAGTTTTCCATTTAAGATCCCGAAGAAGTATGAGAACATGTTTTAATCAATATGACATAAAAGTATGATTGGAAAATATTTTTCCATATTGACGATTGTGTTGATTTTCAGTTTATCGATTCTTGCTCAAGAAAGCCAGAAGCAACTTGAAGTAAAAAGAAAAAAACTGGAGAATGAAATTGCTTTTACTAATAAGCTGCTGAGTGAAACACAATCAAGTAAAGATGCTACATTAAACCAACTAAGGTTATTAACTGTTAAAGTAAATAAGCGCACAGATTTAGTAGCTACGTTAAAAAGCGCGATATATCAGCTAAGCAACAAAATTAATCAAACAGAATCGTCTCTTTTTAAACTTGAGGAAGAACTTAGTGATTTAAAACAAAAATATGCTGCAATTGCATGGCATGCATATAAATACAGATCGGCATATAACAAACTTGTTTTTCTTTTCTCAGCGAATGATTTAAATCAGTCATATCAACGTATGCGGTATCTTGATCAGATAAGCAGTTATATTAGAAAAGAAGCTATCCGTATTAAGGAAGTTGAGGAGGAGAGGAGCAATGTTCTGGTTACGCTAAAAAAAGAAAAGTCGAATAAAAAGAACTTACTAGAAACAGAGCAAGTTGAGGTGTTTAATTTAGAACAGGAGCAGTCAATAAAAACCCGATTAAAAACTGATCTTCAGTCCAAGGAAAAGCAATTAAGAAGTTCTATTAAAAATAAAAAAAGCTGGCAAAAAAGCTCTCACGGCAAATCCAAAAAATTATCGCTGCTGAAATAGCTCCCAAAAAAGATATTAAAACAGGACGAACATATGAGCTAACGCCTTCTGAGAAAAAATTAACAACATCGTTTGTATCCAGTAAAGGGAAATTACCATGGCCCACTGAAAGAGGTGTGATTTCAGAAACTTACGGAGTACATGTACATCCTGTACTAAAAAAGGTTAAAACCAAGAATAATGGTATTAATATACTAACTGAAAAAAATAGTAATGCAAGAGCAGTTTTTAGTGGGAAGGTAGTTAGTATTACAAGAATATCAAATACTAACCTTGCTATTATTATTAAGCATGGCGAATTTTTTTCTGTTTATTCAAATCTTGATAAAGTAAATGTTAGCAAAGGTGATGAGGTTGGTATAAAACAAGTGATTGGTAAAATTCATACTAACTTAAAAGGAAAGACAGAATTACATTTTGAAATTTGGAAGGGTATTTCAAAGCAAAATCCTGCATATTGGGTAGCGAAAAAATAAGTTACAAAAGTTGAATATTATAAGATATATGTGATATGTGGAACAATCGAGCCACTATAAGTATTCACTAAGTTTTTGACTTTCCATAAATGACACAAATTCGTCAGAAAGTCGTTTTATAAGGTTCTTTCTTACACACTTATTAACTGGACAAATATAAGAATCTGGTGCGCATAGTTTTACATGTGATTTTCCCTCAATTGAACAGTAAATATCATATAAGCTTACTTCCTTTGGGTCAACAGCTATACTAAACCCTCCTCTTGGTCCACGGTACGATGTAAGTAAACCGTCTTTTACTAGTCTTTGGAGTACTTTTCCAATATGATGTTTCGAATTTCCAAGTTTCTTAGATAATTGAATAGCATTTATGGGTTTGTTGGATTTTGCTATTAACATCATGCTGTGCAAACCTATTGCGGCAGCATCTGAAAAATTAATAATATTTGCCATCAAAATTTTATTTGATATCTCAAAGATACAAATATATTTGATTTAAGCACTTAATACCCTTTTTTGATAAAATACAGATAGATAGATACATGATTTTGTTTGTTAAATTGTAATTGTATTTGAGATAAATATAAGTGAGTCTTATTTAAACCTAATGACAGTCCTAATAATAATTATGTTAGTTGGAGTTATTTTTTATTTCTTAGTTTCGCGTATAATTAATCATTAAAACCATAAAGAAAGTGTCAGAAAAAAAATGATGGACCATAGCCCAGCTAAATACTACTCGCTATTAGAGTTAACTAAGAGTATTGAGACTGTTATAAAAAAAACTTATACTCGTTCGTATTGGGTTAAAGCCGAAATTGCGAAGCTTAACTATTATCCAAAAAGCGGGCATTGCTATCCTGATCTTGTGGAAAAAGAAAATGGGGTGGTGTTAGCTCAAATACGTGCAACAATATGGGCTGGACCTTTTAACGATATTAATCATAAATTTTTAAGTGTTACTAATGAACCTTTGTCTGATGGAATGACAGTTTTAGTTAGAACTTCGGTAAGCTATCACCCTGTTTATGGGTTAGGTTTGCATATTAGTGATATTGAACCATCGTTTACCCTTGGCGAAATGGCCAAAGAAAAACTTTTATCCATTGAGAAACTTAAAAGCGAAGGAGTGTTTAACAGAAACAAGCAATTATTACCCCCTTTGCTAATGCAACGAATAGCAATAGTATCAGTTGAAACCAGTAAAGGATATCATGATTTCATAAATATTATTGATGGAAATGAGTGGGGATATAGTTTTTTTCATATGCTCTATCCTGCAATATTGCAAGGAGAAAGTGCAATAAGCTCTATTATTGATCAACTAAACAGGATTAAAAAAGCACAAAAACATTTTGATGTTGTTGTAATTATTCGTGGAGGTGGTGGTGATATTGGATTAAGTAGTTATGATAATTATAAGATGGCTAAGGCTGTTGCTCTTTTTCCAATACCGGTAATTACAGGCATTGGCCATGCTACAAACGAAACAGTTGTTGAGTTGGTGGCGTTTATAAATAAAATAACTCCAACTGATGTGGGTTATTATTTAATCCAGAAATTTCATAATTTCTCAGTACGTGTGCAAAATGCGCAAAAAGTTCTTGTTGATAAATCAAAACATATCTCTATAAACGAAAAACTAAAACTTAAAAACATAACTTCAGCTTTTAAAAACAATACAGATAGCCTTATTTTTAATAATAGGATGAAGCTAAATTCAAAAGTACATGAGTTTAATAGAATTGTTGTTTCCTATGTTGAAAAAAAAGAGTGAGTCTTTTAGGTATAGTATCAATTATTTCTCATGGTACAAAGCATCATTTTTCAGAACAGGAAAACTAATTCAGCAAAGTGAAAACGAATATCTTCTTCTGTAAAGATTAACATGCTTTCAAACAATATGTTACTGTCTTCTTTATCAGATAAACTACGTTTGTTAGAACCTGAAAATATTCTGAAAAGAGGTTATAGTATTACAACCAAAAATGGAAAAATAGTTTCTAACTCCAACGAACTGATGGTTAATGATATTGTAGAAACACAAATCTTTAAAGGAAGTTTTAAGAGCAAAGTACAGTCAATTTAGAAAATCAAAAATTTAAAACAGATGCAAAAGAAAATACCATATACTGAAGCAATTGAAGAACTTGAAAAAATTGTTACAAGCATTGAAAACGAAGATGTAAACGTTGATGAATTATCAGTAAAAGTAAAACGTGCTGCCCAGTTGATAAATATTTGCAAAGAAAAACTTCAGGCAACTGAAGAAGAAGTTGATAGTATATTGAAAGAAATTAATAGCTGATATGCTTATCAGATTAGCGGGGCTAATAGATACCGGGTTACAATTTCATTTCAGGAATATCGCCATCCACAATTACGGGAGCATCGGTTTTTTCTAAAATTTCCTCTACGCTTACTCCGGGTGCTCTTTCTAACAGTTTAAACCCTTTATCGGTTACTTCGATAACTGCCAAATCACTGACTATTTTTTTTACACACTTTATTCCTGTTAATGGCAGTGCACATTCTGTTTTTAGCTTGGCATTTCCGGCTCTGTCAGTATGTGTTGTGGCTACAATAATATTTTTTGCTGCTGCTACCAAATCCATTGCACCACCCATTCCTTTTACCATTTTGCCGGGAATTTTCCATGAGGAAATATCTCCTTTGTCGGTAACTTCAAAAGCTCCTAACACAGTTAGGTCTACATGACCGCCACGTATCATGGCAAAGCTAAGAGAAGAGTCGAAAAAGGAAGATCCCGGAATAGTAGTTACCGTTTGTTTTCCTGCGTTTATTAAATCAGGGTCAGCTTTACCCTTTTCAGGGAAGGGTCCTATACCCAGCAACCCATTTTCTGACTGCAATACAACTTCCACGTTTTTAGGAACAAAATTAGCAACCAAAGTTGGGATGCCAATGCCAAGATTTACATAATAACCATCTTGTAGTTCCTGAGCTATTCTTTTTGCTATTCCGTTTTTATCGAGACTCATTTTTTCTATTTTTAAAGTTTTCAATTTCAATTTTTAATTCTTAGTCAAAAATCAACAAGTTCGAGGCTTGCGATGTGAATAAAGTCAGGAGTTTACTTTTCGTAAATGACTGAATTTATATGCGAGCATAATGACGAAATTGGTGATTTATGGCAAGTATTAATCTCTCACTGTTTCAAATTCAATTCTTTTCTCATAATCCACTCCCTGGAATATCCTTTGAACAAAAATACCCGGAGTATGAATCTCATTAGGATTAAGCTCTCCGGCAGGAACTAATATTTCAACTTCTGCAATTGTAATTTTACCGGCCATGGCCATTGGCTGATTAAAGTTATTGGCTGTTTCGCGATAAATCAGGTTCCCCATGGTATCACCTTTCCAGGCTTTTACAATGGCAAAATCAGCACTAAGGCCAAATTCTAGCAAATGCATTTTGCCATTAAATTCCCTTGATTCCTTACCTTCTCCTACTTCAGTTCCATAACCTGCAGGTACGTAGAACGCGGGAATTCCTGCTCCCCCAGCCCTAAGACGCTCGGCCAATGTACCCTGAGGAATTAAATCTACCTCTAATTCACCAGAGAGCATTTGACGTTCAAACTCCTTGTTCTCACCTACATATGATGAAATCATCTTCTTTATATGATGCTTCCTAAGCAATAACCCAAGTCCAAAATCGTCTACTCCGGCATTATTCGAAATACAGGTTAGATCTCTCAATTCTGAATCAACAAGAGCATTTATAGTATTTTCCGGAATACCACTTAATCCAAAGCCACCAAGCATAAAAGTCTGTCCGCTTTTCATTCCTTGAATGGCTTCATTTGCATTTTTTACAACTTTATTCATAATATTATATTAAGTTTTTAAACTTTGATTAGCTTTTCTTTCATGCCTTAGGCTTTATCTTTACTTGAGAATAATGCCTATAAGAACATACTTTGTTGCTTAGCAACCAATCAACCTTGAAATTACCAATCTTTGTATTTCAGAGGTACCTTCACCAATTTGCAATAAGCGCTGGTCGCGATAAAAGCGTTCAACATCATAATCTTTCATTAAACCATAACCACCATGTATTTGTACAGCTTCGTCAGCAACTTCCTTTGCAACTTCAGAGCAATATAGTTTAGACATTGCCGCTTCTTTACTATATGGTTTTCCTTCATCTTTCAGCCAGCAGGCTTTATAAAGCAGATTTCGTGCAAGTTCAATCTTTAAAGCCATATCAGCTAACTTAAATGCATTAATCTGAAACTTTGAAATGGGTTTACCAAACTGTTTACGTTCGTTTGCGTATGCAAGAGCCATTTCAAAAGCACCCTGTGCTAAACCAAGTCCCATGGCTCCAATTGAAAGGCGACCTCCATCCAGCGTGTTAAGCATAATATGAGAGCCTTCGCCCTCTTTACCAAGTAGGTTTTCTTTTGGAACTTTAACATCATCAAAATAGAGTTCAGCTGTATCTGATGCCCTCCACATCATTTTGCCATGCATTGGGATACGTTTAAACCCATGAGTATCTTTCTCAACAATAATTGTTGTGAATATTTTTTTACCATCTTTCTCCCCTGAAACTGCTTGTACAGTACACCCCATCGATATATCAACTGATCCATTTGTAATAAATATTTTCGATCCATTTATTATCCATTCATTGTCCCTAAGTTCAGCTGTGGTTTTACTACCTCTTGAATCTGACCCGGCTCCGGCTTCAGTTAAGCCAAAACTCCAAAGAGCCTCACCTGTACATAGTTGAGGTATGTATTTCATTTTTTGTTCTTCGGTTCCATAATTAATCAAAGGTCCAATTCCCAGAGAATTGTGCGCAGCTAGTGTGGCAGCTTGTGAACCATCAACTCTTGCAAGTTCTTCGACAGCAATTATATATGATAACGTATCTAAACCCTGACCTCCATATTTTTGAGGAATATTCATTCCGAATAATCCCATTTCACCTATTTTTTTTGTTAGTTCAAATGAGAATTCAGATTTTTCATCCAAATCCTTTGCTAAAGGTTTTATTTCACGCTCAGCAAAATCACGGACTGTTTCACGTATTAATTGTTGTTCTTCAGTTAATTCAAAATTCATAACACAAAAATTTATTTATATTTTTTATTAAATTATTCAAATTTAACAAGCACTTGACCTGCATCAACCATTTCATCAATTGAAACAACAACATTGGTAACAACCAAATCTTTTTTAGCTACAATATTGTTTTCCATTTTCATAGCATCAATAATTACAACAACATCATTTTTTTTAACCTCATCACCATTTTTTACATTGATTTTAAAAACCCTTCCCGGAAGTGGGGAAATGAAACTATTTACTTCATCAACAGAAGATGTACCATCATCGGATGCAGTTATATCTTCAGAGAGAATATCGTTTCGTACAAAATGAAAATCTTTATTGTTGATAGTTACTTTCGTTTTACTGTTCTCGCCTTTAAAAATATTAGCAAAATATTTTACATTATCAACAGTAATATCAATTTCTCCATGATTTATAAATTCAAGTTTTGTTTTGTAAGTTTTCTCAGAGATAATAAATCCGTATTCTTCATTTTTTGATTTATTTGCAGTTACCGGATATTCTTTTTCATCAAATAAAATATTAATAGTTATTAGATGTCTCCAATATCCAATTGACTCCCAAATATTATGTTTCTTAAGATAAGGTTCGGGTGGAGATATTAATTTATTATTCAAACCATAGACCAAGTATGCTATCATTGCAATTGGATAATCAACTTCGTTTTTTGAATATGAGTTACGATTTGGTGTTTGTTTTTCTTTCACAGCAACTTGTGTTTTTGAGTTTGAATTTTCTGATTTTATTTTGTGAATTTCTTCATCGAATCTTTTTTTGGCGAGACCTGATTTAAAATCTCTGTATTGAGTTTCATGCATAGCAAACTCGAATAATTCTTCATCATTTTCGCCGGTTTCCCAATTATTTTCCTTCATTTCTTTTCTGTATTTGTCAAGAACGTCAGGATATGCATCTTGCGGAACACCGGTATAAAATTTCATTCCTTTTTCTTTTGCCAGCTTAATTATTTCCTGAGCAAGAGGACCTGGTAGTTTTCCTGCTTTTCCAAGTATCATATTCCATGTGTTTTCATCCATCATCGAATATCTTTCTTCACCTTTTGCCAGCTGAACGATATTGAGCAAAGCAACGTTTTTTACGTACTGGCTGAATGGAGTAACAAGAGGTGGATATCCAAGTTTTGGCCATACAAAAGCAACTTCTTCAAATAGTTTAACAAGAAGTTCATCTTCGGTAAGTTCACCTTTTCCATGAGCTTTAAGCGAAATGTTAATTCCCTGATGAACACCTTTCAAGTCAGCCATCAAGCTTCCCATCATACCACCCGGCAAACCCGATTGTATCATTAATGAAGATAAGAATCTGTTTTTAGGATTTATAAAATGACCTAAGAAATCATCCATAAAACTTTGTGTTAAAGCTCTTGCTTCCATGTATGCTTTCATGTTAATTTCAGGAACGTCAAATCCTGCGTCATAAAGCATCTCACGAATTGTAATTACGTCGGGATGAACCATTCCCCACGATAATGGTTCCATGGCTACATCGATATAATCAGCTCCTGCTTTGGCAACTTCCAGAGTAGAAGCAACAGAAAATCCAGGACCTGAATGCCCGTGATACTGTACAATTATTTTGGGATATTTGTTTTTAATTGATTTAACTAATTTCCCGAGAGTAACAGGACGACCGATTCCAGCCATATCTTTTAGGCAAATTTCATCAGCACCAAATTCTACAACTTTATCAACAATATCCATATAGTATTCAACAGTATGAATTTTAGAGTGTGTAATACTTAATGCAGCTTGTGAAATCATCCCGGCTTCTTTAGCGTATTTTACCGAAAGTTCGAGGTTCCTGGGGTCATTTAACCCACAAAATGAGCGTGAAATGTCTGTTCCTTGTGCTTTTTTGACTTTGAACATTAAGCGTCGAACATCAGCAGGAACAGGAAACATTCTGATACCATTTAATGCTCTTTCAAGCATATGAGTTTGTATTCCTGCTTCGTTAAATGGCCTTGTCCAATTTCTGACAGCTTTGTTTGGATTTTCGCCATAAAGCAGATTAACTTGTTCAAAAGCCCCTCCGTTAGTTTCTACCCTCGAAAAGCATCCCATTTCAACAATTACTGGAGCAATTTTTATAAGTTGATCAACCCTAGGCTGATATTTCCCCGACGATTGATACATATCCCGATATACTAAACTAAATTTTATAGGTCTTTTTTTCATTATATTCCTCTTAATAATTTTAATTCTGTTTTATCCAATTAGGCTTTCTTTTTTCAAGAAACGAAGCCATACCTTCTTGTCCTTCTTTTGAGGCCCTTAATTCTGCAATTAATCTTGAAGTATAATCAATGAATTCTTCAAACTCCATTTTATTTGATATTGAATAAAGTAATTTTTTGCATGCAGCCATCGCATCAGGGCCGCTTGACATTAATATTTTTATAGTCTTATATACTTGCTCATCTATTTCTTCGAGAGGCAATGATTTGTTTACAAGACGGTAATATTCTGCATCTTTTCCAAGAAATCTTTTTCCTGTAAGCATTAGCTCTCTTGCCGCAAATTCGCCTATACGTTTAACCACATAAGGTGAGATAGTTGCAGGTACAATTCCCAGTTTTACTTCCGAAAAGGCAAATTTTGTGTCATCGGCACAATAGACAAAATCACAAGCAGCAAGCAGTCCATTTGCTCCACCGATTGAAGCACCTTGCACAATGGCAATAGTCGGTTTATTACAAGTATAAATTACGTTAAAACATTTTGCCAATCTTAGACTGTCCTGATAATTTTCTTCGAAACCAAATTCTGCAATACCTTTCATATAATTAAGGTCGGCACCGGCACAAAAGGATTTTCCACGTCCGCGTAAAACTGCAACACGTACATCATTCATTCTGTTTATTTCTTCGAAGCAATCGATTATTTCTGCAATCATCTCGGCATTCATTGCGTTATGCTTGTCGGGACGATTAAGCCAGACAGTACCTATATTTTCAGTTAAATCGAATTCTATATTTTTATAGTTTTTCATAATTGTTGAGTTATAAAAAATTACATTCAAAAAAATTTCTTACATTCTGAAAACACCATATTTCTGTTCGGGATATATGTGGTTTAATGATGAAGCAATTCCCATTGCCAGGATTTTGCGAGTGTCAACGGGGTCTATTATTCCATCATCCCACAATCGTGAAGTACTGTAATATGCCGATCCTTCTTTTTCGTATTTAGCAAGTATTTTGTTACGAAGGTTTTCAATTTCATCTTTGGGGCTTTTTTACCCCTTAACTTGTACTGATCTTCTTTAACAGTAGTTAATACAGTTGCTGCCTGTTTGCCACCCATTACCGAAATCTTTGCATTTGGCCACATCATCAATAATCTAGGATCATATGCTCGTCCTGCCATTCCATAGTTTCCGGCACCAAATGATCCACCAAATATAACTGTGAATTTTGGCACATTTGTATTTGAAACTGCATGAACCATTTTAGCTCCATCCTTTGCTATTCCACCTCTTTCAAAATCTTTACCAACCATAAATCCGGTAATATTTTGTAAGAATACGAGAGGTATTTTGCGTGAAGTACATAGTTCGATAAAGTGTGTAACTTTAAGAGCAGATTCTGAAAATAGCACACCATAATTAGCAATTATGCCCACAGGATATCCCATTATATAAGCAAATCCTGTAACTACTGTTGTTGCATACTTTGTTTTAAACTCTTGAAAACGGCTGCCATCAACCATTCTCATTATAACTTCTCTTGGGTCAATCATTTTCCGTAGGTCAACTGGGGCTATTCCATAAAGTTCTTCCGGATCGTAAATAGGATCTTCAACTGGAAGTATATCTAGTTTTTGCTTTTTCTTTTTTCCAAGATTCTCAAATATATCTCTGCAAATTTGAATAGCATGGGTGTCGTTTTCAGCAAAATGGTCAGCAACACCTGATATTGCAGTATGAACTTCTGCCCCCCCGAGCTCTTCTGCTGTAACTATTTCACCGGTAGCAGCTTTTACCAATGGAGGACCCCTAGAAATATTGTTCCTTGATTTTTAACAATTATAGTTTCATCGCTCATTGCAGGAACATATGCTCCTCCAGCTGTGCATGAGCCCATTACAATAGCAATCTGGGGTTGTCCTTCCGCCGACATCTTCGCTTGGTTAAAGAAGAACCTTCCAAAATGATCCCTATCAGGGAAAACCGTATCCTGCTCCGGTAAAAATGCTCCACCCGAGTCAACCATATAGATACAAGGAAGGTGATTTTGCATTGCAATTTCCTGTGCACGCAAATGTTTTTTAATGGTAAACTGCATATATGTGCCACCTTTTACGGTAGCGTCGTTTGCAATAATCATAGTTTCACGACCATGAACCACACCAATGCCAGTAACAATACCTGCAGAGGGGAAACCATTATCATATTGATTATATGCAGCTAATGACGAGAGCTCCAAAAATGGTGTGTTGGTGTCAATTAATAAATTAATTCTTTCTCTTGCTAGCAGTTTGCCTCGTTCTTTGTGTTTGGTTATGGCATGTTCAGAACCACCTTTGGTATTTTCTTTAAGTATTGTTTTATACTTATCCAGAAGCTTAACAAATTCTTTTTTGTTATTCTTAAATTCTGATGAAGCTGTATTAATTCTTGTTTTTAATGTAAACAAAGTATCCTGTATTTATTTAATAATAAAAAACAGCTGATTTTCAACTGCCTCAATAGACTTGCAAGTTTAAGAAAATTTGTGGAATTATGAAGAAAATAATTTTAGACATAGATAACTTCATAATGTTTTTTGATAAAAATATTTTTTAAACTAAACTAAAATAACGTTGAAACTTCCAGTGCTAATTTTAATTGTAATTTTATGATCTATTATTTGATAATATAAATATGAAAACTATAGGATTAATTGGCGGCATGAGCTGGGAATCGTCAGCAGTTTATTATGAACTAATAAATACAAGAGTAAAAGAAAAACTTGGAGGCTTTCATTCTTGTAAGAGTGTTATGGTTACGGTAGATTTTGCTGAAATAGAGAAGTTACAGCATCAAAATGAATGGGAGACTTTAGATATGCTGATGGCTAGTTCAGCAAAACAACTCGAGTTGGCTGGGGCTGATTTTGTTGTGCTATGTACCAACACCATGCATTTATGCACAAAGGCAATTATTGATAATATATCTATTCCTTTTCTGCACATAGCAGAGGCAACAGGTATGGCTATTGTAAGCAAAAATTTAAAGAAAGTTGGGTTGCTGGGTACAAAATTTACTATGGAGAAAGATTTTTATAAAGACTATATATTCAATAATTTTGGAATTGAAGTAATAATACCTTCTGTTAAAGAAAGAGAGAAAGTTCATAATATAATCTACAGTGAGCTTGTTCATGGCAATATTAAAGATGGTTCAAGGGAGACTTTTAAACAAATAATAAAAAAGATGGAGCTGGCTGGGGCAGAAGGAGTGATACTTGGGTGTACCGAAATACCATTACTAATATCTGATTCAGATGTAAATATCAATGTTTTCGACACAACTACCATTCACGCTAATAAGGCAGTAGATTGGGCTTTATCTGATAGTTCATTAGTAAAATAATGACAGAAACTAAAATTATAGCGCATAGAGGAGAATCATTTGATGCTCCCGAAAATACTCTCGCTGCCATAAATCTTGCATGGGAAAGAAAGGTTAAAGCTGTTGAGGTTGATATTCATTTAACTTATGATAATGAGATTGTTGTAATTCATGACTACAACACTTTAAGAGTTGCCGGAGTAAAAAAATCATTAATAAAGCATTTCTTAAGGAATTAAAACTACTAAATGCGGGCTACTACAAAAAAGGAAATTGGGATGGTGAACAGATTCCAAAACTCAGTGAAGTCCTCGCAACCATACCTGTGGATGGTAAACTAATTATCGAAATTAAAAGTGACGATAGCATTCTCCCCAAATTGATGTATGAATTAACTCAATCAAACTTGCAATCAACGCAAATTGAGCTAATTGCTTTTAATGTGTCTACAATTGCCAAAGCAAAAAAATTAATGCCTGAATATAGTATGCTGTGGTTACTATCTCTTGATTATAATTTACCAAAGTGGCTAGTGTGGAAGAGTACCAGTAGAATAATTAAAAAGTTAAAAAGTTAAACATTGATGGCGTAAATGTTTGGGCAGGGGAAATACTTACTAATGGCTTTATTTCAGAGTTTAAAAAAGCAGGTTTGCTGGTTTATTCATGGACTGTAGATAATCCTAAAAAAGCAATAAGTCTTTTAAATAAAGGGGTTGATGGTATAACAACTAACAGAGCAGGTTGGATGGCGAAACAATTGGAAATATATTAATAGTAGAATGGCAAATGTGATAATTGGAATTCATGGGCTGGGTAATAAACCTTCGAAAAGACAATTGAGAAGGTGGTGGAAGCTTGCCATGAAAGAAGGTCTCAAGACTAATAACTATCCATCAGTTTTACCTAAATTTAAGCTGGTTTATTGGGCTGATGTAATGCATGAAAAAGTGCAAAAAATAACTGAACAAGACGAAAATAG
>FUWD013236857.1_pt1 | contig 16405 bp, 15 predicted proteins | sample 1063281 | NCBI WGS metagenome assembly FUWD01 (sample SAMEA79048168, study PRJEB19326) | metagenome | biome: marine | reverse complement strand
TCGATTTATTATGAGCACGGTTAAAGACTTGCCTCCAGAAGATCAAGCCAAAGCCGTGATGGAGTATCTAGACAAAACAGGCGATGTTACTTTTGCGGTGACTGCGCTACAAGGTGGTTTAGATATGTTCGGTCCGGTTGGCGCTATATTGCGTAAAAAACTGGCTTCTAAAGAAGGTGCGGAACTAATCGCGGGGTACCAAACAAAGCAAAGGGCGATAAAGGAAGCCCTCAAAGACACTCCTAGACAGATCGCGGAAGAAACATTAACGGAAGGAGCCCAAGAGATTGCGGCTATCGGTGGTGAAAGGGCACTGGATGAGCAGGGCGAGCTAGATGCGCTCTCTAAAGAAAACCTGCTACGTGTGCTAAATACAGCGGCTGCGGGTACAGTGGGTGGCGGTGTTGGTGCAACTACTAACGTGGCGGTAGCCCCGGTAACTCCCTTCTTGCAACAAAGAGCGGTACGTGCGGAACAAGATAGAGTTACTCGTGAAATGCAGCAAAAATTCGTTAGGGACAACGCTGAAGCTATCGGTAAGAAATTTGACAGCCTAGTAGTCGAGTATCAAAAACAAGGTGTCCCTGAAGCAGAAGCCATGAAAAAAGCTGGCGAAGATCTGCGTTCCGGTAATGTTGATTTTTCTTTTGATGCTGATATTGATACTGATACTGATACGGCAGCACTCACAGATACCGATACCGATACCGATGTTGCTGCTACGGATACTGATACTGATACGGCAGCACTCACAGATACCGATACCGATACCGATACCGATACCGATGCTGATATTGATACTGATACTGATACGGCAGCACTCACAGATACCGATGCTGATATTGATACTGATACTGATACGGCAGCACTCACAGATACCGATGTTGCTGCTACGGATATTGAATCTATCGCGCCCGCACCTGTGCTTAGCCAAGAAGACCAAATTCGTTTAGACGAGGCGCAACGTGAGGCCACAGACGCACAGAGCACGTTAGACAGTTTAGCTGATCAAGGTTTTACTACGCCTGAACAAAACTACCAAGTAGAGTCCGCGCAAAACAAACTTGCGGCTGCACAAACAACATAAATGAGTTAGCCCCCGCGCCAGTACCCCTCGATCAAGTACGTCCGACACGCTTTCGACCCAGTTGCCTATCAATCCAGCGACAGGGCTTAAACCTGCTGGCAAACGTCGTGGGGGTCGCAAACCAATTGAGCGCACTGAAGCGCAGAAAAAAGCTGCCCAAGCCCAAAGGAAAGAGCGTCAAAAAGTAGGCCGAAATGCTATACGCACGGCTGAAAACGCCGAGAAAGTAATTACCACTGAGTTCGATCCTAACAGTTATGAGTCTGTGGATTTGGCTAAGCAGTCTGCCATAGAGTTGGAGCAACTTAGACAGCGGGCGTTAGTTGATGCGTTTCGTGTGCTTGCAGATAAAAATATATCGCCCAATACCAAAGCAAAACAAGTCGCTAAAAAAGTGGTGGACCATCCTAGTGTGGATGTAAGAGAGCGCACCATTGCAGAGAACTTAGCTAAACAGCCTAGCACTACCGCTCGCTCAGATTCGGTAAGCAACTTAAGCGGGCTGACCGATCAGAATACAGATCCTGCTTTTCGTGGCTTTACCACAGCGACGCAAGCCATTAACCATATAGCTAAATCTGGCAACGCGTTTGAAAAGTTACTTGCTAACAGGATAAAGCAGTTTTTAGACGGGGTGCGGTTAGTAATTGTTCTTAATCCTGCAACAGATATTACTAACCCCGAACATAGAGAAGCATTTAAAGGGGCTACCGGACTATATGCCGAAAGCAGTGACGGCACTAAAACAATATACCTAAACGATTTTCCTACGCTAGAAGGCATCAACAACTTAACTTTCTTGCACGAGGCTCTTCACGGCGCGACCATGGCTAAAGTTAATGCGTGGCTACGCGATCCAAGTTCAGTGACCCCCAAAGCAGCGAAAGCGCTTAATGATATTAAAGGCATTATGCTAGAGGCGGCCAACGCTTTCGCCTTGTTCAATGCGATTGGGGCAAATGATCCTATAGTGCAACAGTTGTACAAGCTGGGCGCGTTCACAGACCTTAAAGAATTTATATCCTACGGGCTTACACAGCCAGAGATGCAAGACTTTTTAATTAAGATCAAAGGCAGAATAGATCTAAGTAAAGACGCTAACCGAGGCCTACTTAGCGTTTTCGTGCGTAAGATACGTGAGCTTTTTGATATGGGGCCTCAGTTCAACACAGCACTACAAGATCTAATTGTGGTTACTGACCAACTGCTAAGCACTCCGATGCCTCCTGTGAGCGAAGAGGGGGCGTCTGCCGCCGCCAAAAAGATTACCTCGCAGCAACGACTGGTTGATAAGATTGCTAAGTCCCGACCGGATGAAATTGCTAAGACCACGGGTGACTTGTTTTCTGTATCTAGGAATTCCAAAAACGCCTTACGTCTCTTCAACGCCACTTATGATGCGATGTCTGTTACAGCGATTAGATCAGCGTTGTTCATGCTTGGCGAAAGAGACATCGTGCGGTGGGCGGGTGATCGGATTAATAACTTAAAAAATATCCGTAGTGGTCTTGACGACATGGCTGGTATGCGGGCAAAACTTACTCGTGAACTGGCTCTAAAAGTAGACCCATGGCTTAAATTTAACCGGCGGCACAAGAAAGGCGGCATCATACTAGCTGACTTAATGAACGCTTCCACCCTACTGTCAGTAGACCCCACACAGTTCGCTAATTTAAACGACGCGTTGGCTAACGACGATAAGTTGACTGAATTACGGGCGGAGTTAAGAGCGTTGTCCACCAGTCCAACAATCACCGCTCGGTCCGCGAGTAGTATAAGAGGCAGCATTACCAAACGAGAAAATGACATTAAGTTGATCTATAAGGGAGGAACATCCCCTAGCGGTTACACCATGGGTGGTTGGGAAGAATTGGGTAATATCGCTAACAAAGAAGGACATCGTATATACAAGTCTGTTAAAGATGCCTATGCCAAATCGTTTCAACAACATCAAGACTTACTGCTAGACAAGATTAAAAAATCAGAAATACCGGGTACGGAAAAAGACGAAGCTACCCCCAAGGGAAAATTAATTGCCGAGATTACCCGCTCGTTCCAAGAAGCCAAAAAGATAGGGGTGTACTTCCCACTGATGCGTTTCGGTGAAAACTACTTGCGTGTGGGTAAAGGCAAGAGCAGTGAGTTTTACATGTTTGAAAGCGCTATCGAGCGAAATGAGTTTGCTAGACGTTTAGCGGAACAACGCCAAAACGAGGGGGATACTCGTTCGTATGAAGAAATCATAGCCTCTGAAGATATGGCTATTGGCGACAGCGTAAGGAGTTTAAGAGAAGATATTACAGACGCTAGCAGTATGCTAAAGGCATTTTAACTTCTCGAAATGAACTCAGTAGCCAACCCCAATACAGGTAGGGTGAGTATTTCTGACGTAGACGTAATTAAAGATCAGGTATACCAAATGTACTAATGACGCTACCCGAGCAAGACATGCGTAAACGCTTTACCCACCGTCAGGGTCGCACGGGGTTTTCAGCAGATGCTATACGTACATTTATTGCTACACAACATACCGCCGCGAATCAGTTATCTAGGTTGGCGTACTCTGAACAGATCCGTAACGCTATTGGTTCTTCCTATACCGAACTTGCTGGTAACCCAGACGCCCTAAAACTGTCCGCTTTTGTTGATGAAATGGCGATTAAGGCTTCTGCCCAAATGGAAGCAAAGATAGAAGGACAAGATGGGTTTGGCGCCGCTATTGCACGAGGGGGTAACCAAGCTGCGTTTTACTTTTTCTTGAGTTCTGTTAAATCCGCGTTAGTGCAAATGACACAGCTACCACTTGTAGCGTACTGGGTATTGGGGGCGGACTATGGGCACATAGAAACAACTAAAACAATTGCAGGGTACTCAAAGCTGTGGAATCGCCTAGGGCTTTCTAAATATAACGAGGATGGCGAGCTTATAACAAACTGGGGCAAGCCAAGCATTAACGATTCTAGTTATGTCAACAATCACCCAGACCCAGAGTACAGAGAAGCACTCCGCGCCGCTTGGTTGCATGCGGAAAACAAAAATATACTCACATCTACCTTCGCTGCGGACATGACGGCAAGGGGTAAGTCACCTACAAGGTCTCAAGAATCTGCGTTTGCTATGGGTAGAAAAGCCGCCGCTAACTTTTTAAGTGGGGCCTTCCACCACTCCGAGCGGATTACGAGAGAAGTGATTTACATGTCGGCGTTTGAGTTGGAACTCGCCAGGCTGAGGAATCGCAATGTACCGATGGCGGAAGCTGTTAATCGAGCTGTAGAAAAAGCGGAAGGCTTGTTGCTTGAGGGGGCGTTTGACTATACAGAGTTCGGCAAACCCCGGGCTATGACGTTTCATCCTTTAGCAAGGCTTCCTACGCAGTTTATGACTTTCACAATCCAGATGACTTCTTATCTGATACGTAATTTTTACGGCATGCTCCCGTTCCTAAACAGGGAAGGCAAAAAAGCGGCGGCGACTCAGTTTTTTGGGTCGCTTATGATGACTTACGCGTTTGCGGGTGTCACTGGTCTGCCTATGTATAGCTTTGTAATGGGGGTGTTAGAAGGGTTTAGAGATATGCTTCGTCCTGATGAGGATAGCCCTGAAGCCGATGAACTTTACGATAAGGATGACGAAGACAACCCACTAGGCAAACGTAATTTAGATTTGTGGTTTAGGTTATCTTTTATCCCAAATTATTTTGGTAAAGATAGCGCGTTGGCGAACGCATTGGGGTTAACTGACGAACAAGCAAGCACATTAGCGCGGGGCGTAGTGGTGGGGCCTATACCCGCCATAACTGATCTAAACATCGGGTCTTCTGTGTCTCTTAACAACATGTTTTTCCAAGACTCAACCCCGTCGGACCGCTATCAAGATGTATTTCCCAATTTTCTAGTTTCGTCGACTGGACCAGCGGGCGGCGTGGTAGATTCATTCGCTAAAGCGCTAGATGCTTTCGATGCCGGAGACTGGGCTAAAGGTGCGGAGGCTCTTTTACCTGCTGGTATCAGCAAACCTATAGCCGCGTTTAGACTATCTAAAGAAGGAGATTTAACAAGCTTAGGGGCTACTGTAAAAGGTCCAGAATTCTACACCCTCGGAAAAGTAATAGCCCAAGCCGCCGGGTTCCAAAGCACTGAAGTGTCGGACATGAAAAAAGTAAACTTTTTGCTTCGGCAACAGGTTAGAGAGGTTAAAAAAGAAAGGGCGGACGTACTTGATAATCTCAACAAAGCAAACATGCGGTATGAGAACAACCCCACTGATGAAAACTATGAGGCCTTTGAGGACGCGATTAAAGAAATAGACTCATACAACTACCGCAACGGGGTCACTGGGTACGCAATCGACAACAAAACCGTGGAGCGCTCCCTCGGGAACAGAGCAAAAAATCGGGGTATCGCAAGTATGCTCGGCGGACTAAACGCTTCCGAGAAAGATTTGCCGCTAGTATTACCTAGGCTTGAAAGAGTGAGGTGACAAAAAAACCCCCGGTTTTAGGCCGGGGGTAAACGGAGAGAACTGTATAACCAATCTGGAAGGAGCGAATCTTCCACCAACAGTATATCAAATTCTCCAGACTCGCACACCTTTTACTGCTTCTTCGATAACCACCTTGATCACAGTCTGATACTGCAAGCGGCGAGTAACTTCACGTATTTCTTTCTTAGCCTCTTTAGTCCTTAAGCATGGGATAAAAAATGACGTCCCCCTTTTGAACGCCTTCCAATTTATGTGATAACTAACCTTCTCTACCCTCATCTGTTTGCTCTGTAGGTACTATGCTTTCCATATCTAAAAACTCACTGCCCGAGCAATCAAACATCAAGCAGTGAACCCCGGGTGACGCCATTTTCATACCCTTAGAAAGACGTTTGTTTGCCGTGCCTAGAAATATACCTTTCTTCTCTAGGTGCTGTAGGGTGTCTTTGTAATTGACTTGGTACTTAACGCAGTCATTCTTAAAAGGCTTAGCGGCAATAAACATGCGCTTCGTGTCAGGCTCGTATCTAATCAACAGCTCCCCCCTAGGTTCACTTATTGGGGCAAAGGCCATGTTCGTGCGGCGGTCGTTACCATCATTCACCACCAAAATATTTTGCATGTGCCGGTTTATATAGTCGCCAATAACTGCCATCAAGTCGGTGGCTGGAGGCTTAACCTGTCCCCGCAGCCCTAGCACCATGTTGGTAGCCCACTGATACACTAACTTCATATCCCAAGACAGTAGCCCTAGCGACTGGGCGATCAACCCGCCCGTTATGTTAGCAGCGACAACAGCAGACCAGAACCGCTCCCTTTGTGTTAGCTTCAATTCGGTGTCTATCTTTGCCTGTATACCAAGCGCAGTTTTCTTAGCTTCCTCCAAATGCCCTACGAGCCACTTTCCGTAGATATCTCCCGCATGGCCATAGTTCTCTTTTAATTGGTGATCGAACATGTTCTTTGCAAACGCAGGGTCTATGATGCCGTTTTGGTCGATGCGGTACTCAATTAAACGCATGAGCTCTCCATCAGGACTGTTTTTAAGCGACGCCATTTTTTCATAGAACGAAGCGTTTGAGCTACACAACGATATAGACTGCCACTTAGCCAAATTAAGGCGCAACTCGTTAGCCGATGCCTTAACCCTGTCCTTACCCCGTCCTTGTGACATACCGTACACCAAGGTAGAAAACTCCTGTGGGGTCATGTTGGTCATTTCGTCAATCGTAAACGGAAGGTTGTTCATTATCCCTAACCGTAAGAACTTAGCGTTCTGCGTATCATCCCACATCGAACACAACTTAGAAGGCGACCCATATACGCTGTTGCACATATGCAGAATGGTTGTTTTGCCTGTGCCTGATGTAGAGTTTATTAAGTTGATAACCGCGCCATCTTGACCTAAGAAGCCAAGCAGGGGGGAACCAAATGCGGTCAAAGCGCCGAATGCGTGTCCTTCAAGTCCCGGTGCCCCATACAGATCGAACACTTCTTTCCATTTCTCAAAGGTGCCAACGGGCTGCATGTTGTCGGCTAAATTTTGAGTCATTGACGACGGAGGGCTGTGGTATACACCATCAGGGGTAATTTCTCTGTCACCGATAATAAATTTACTGTGTTTGTCCGCCCATCCAAATTGCTGTCTCATTTCTTCCGCCTTCCTTTTAAATTGAAGTTCTCTCACAGACGCAATCAGATACTCCGTGATTAACTTAAACGATTTTTGACTACACGCCACACCGTTGCCGGATAAAACTTTACGTAGTTCTCCAGTATCCGTAATGTGCGAGTTAGGTACAACAAATTCTATGACCCCATCTTTTGGCAGATGCAGCTTTATCACCGCAACCAACATAAGCAAAGGATCTTTCATCAACTTAGTCACGTACAAGTCGTGCTCATATACTATAGCGGGTTCTTCTTCGTCCCCACGCAATAAATAAATGCCGCCGTTCTTACCCCGAAAATAAGGATTCGGGTACTTAGGGATAACGTGGGATTCTTCCTCATCCTCTTCAACCAGAGAAATAACGTTGTCTTCTTCAGTAGCTTCAATAACTTCCCGCCCAAGAACAATAGGCGACTTAATCTTGCCTTTATGGGGACAACCTTCGCAACCCCCCGGATTACTCTTTTCGAACTCTACGCAACTATGTGGTCCGACAATGTGTTTTACTTTCTCCTCAGTGGTGTTGTAGTCATAGTCAGGGTGGTCTTGAGAAATCTTGTGTATCGCCCTGTCCCTATCCTCACAAAATTTAGCGATAGATAAGGCATCAAACCACCTTGGCTCAGACAAAGAATCTCTGGCCTCATAAGCCTCCATTAACTGCCTACACCCCGTTCCCTTCGCACTGCGTACCATTATCTTGCCGAACTTGTTTATCGTATTGCCCATCAAAGACTTAGCAAGTGCCGACATCTCACGTTTAGGGGGTGTTTGCTCAAACTTCTTAACCCCTAGCAATTCACGAAACTCTCCAAAGTTAACCGTGTCGGCGAAAGAAATCACGGACACTGGGGATGGTGGGTTATCTTTAAAGTTCAAAGTGCCCGGCACTCTAAGTATTCTAGCTACCTCAAACACCTTACCGTCTATGTGAAAGTTATGTAGCACGCACAGCTCTCTAAGCCTTGAAGCAACAGGCTGCCATTCTTCCCGAGTAACGTCACTGTTTAAAGGCCAGTATGCGTGTATACCGCGCCCTGAGTTCACAAGGATCGGTTTCGGTAGCCCAATTAGTTTGCAAAAGTCTTTCAGTGCTAGAAGCCCAGAAGTCTGGTCAACGTAGCCGTCCGGACGGTTTGTGGTTGGGTTTATCTTTGCTTTATCCTCCCCGCAGTCTATGTCTAACCAAAAAGAACGAAGTGCTTTGACGTTCGGTTTCTTACGGTTCTCGTCTGTCTTAAATCTAGCTACCCCAAAAAAGACATTGCGGTTTTGCTGCATGTATTTAGATGCTAGGTCATCGACTTCTTCCCGTGAAGATACAAACGTTTGTACGACGTCGTCCTTACCCCTTATGCCCAACACAGCAATCCATCCATCGGACGGTTGGACAACGCTCAAAAGGTCTTTATCATTCGTCATCAAATTCCAGAGGGAATGCTCCCCCCACAAGCCGTATTTCAGGCTATATCAGTTTATTTTAAAGGCTTGTTCGAAGCTATGAAGGCTTTTACAGACCCTACAATTGATTTCTGAGGACTACTTACCCCCACAAACCAGTTGTAGATTGTTTGTCTAGTGACGGCAAGTTCCTGAGCAATTAAAGAAACAGGTATGTTATTACGAATACACATACGCCCTAACTTCACACCCAGTAGCTTGCCGTCAGCTTCCTTATTTAGCTTGGACAGCCTAACGCTGTATCCATATGCCATAAAGTTACTCGTCCTCGCTCCACTCGGAGACAACGTCAGCGAGTTTAGATTTCACCGGGGGCTCGACTTCAACCTTCTTTGACTTGCGTTTAATTGGCTCCTCAATATCTTCTACTTCTTCGGCTTCGTCGTCTGGTTCGTCTGAACGAGATACAACTGGCTTAGGCTTTGAGGCTATAGCTGCTGGCTGCTTAGTAACTCCGTCAGCTTGGGCTACAGTAATCATGGTGTACAGCTTGGTTTCTGGCTTACTTTGCGACGCAACTACTAACTCATACTCTTGATCGGAAATATTGCGCAGTGGTGTAAACAGAAGTTCCATCGTGTCCGCGTTGGCATCAAAAGAAACATTGGTAACGACGTTGTCTGGTGACTCTCCGTTAGCAAGCAGATACTTTATGTAAGACTCAAAGGGGTGGATGTTGCCAGATCCTTTGCCGAATAAAGACTTGGCTGGGATATTAAACTGGTAGACTTCCCCACTATCATCACCTTCAACCAACACTGACACTCGTCGTTGGAACCGGCAAGCACGTCCACCCGTATCTCCACTACCTTTAATGTTCTGGGGGCAATCAGCGCAGTTAGAATGTTGAACGTCCTGAGCGGCGGCCTCGGGCTTATCCCCAATATTAGACCAACAGTTAGGTAGTGTGGCTTCTTTGTTCGGATCAAATTTCTCTTTGTAAAAAATACGCGATACTTTCGGCAAAGCGCCAACAACAATAAGATTAATCTCACCACGTACGGCGTTGCCAATTTGCTCACCATTAACGATTCGTTTGAATGTACCGTTGGTGTTTGTCTGGATACGGCGCGACGTAGTAGAACTTGCAAATGTTTTAGCCAACTCGCTCATGCCACGACTTGGGGAACCGCCGGTAGACGGCTGTTTAAAAATGGTTACGTTAGACATACATGCTTCTCCTTACAGATTATTTTGAAGTTGGTTTACGGACTTGAATAATATATTTACGATCATTTTGTAGGCCGGGAGGAAAGCTATCCGGCGACTCCTCTAAAAATTGTTGCATGTTAGTGTTGTGTATGCGTTTCTCAAGTAGGTAATGAGCGTCGTTCTCCTTAATAAATTTGTACAAAGAATCCCAATCGTTCGTCCAATACCGCGACGAGACCCGACGAGACACAGTGCCAGCAGGGGTGCGTATACTATCTACGTTTTGATCTTTACAGAGTTCAAGAAGCTTGCCAGCCACGACCTCAAACTCATCCTTGAGTGCTTGCATTTCAGCTTTGTGCTGCTCTTCCTTTTCTTGCACCGCTGTCCTGATTTTTAGGTACACAGTGACAAGTCCATATAGGGTAAATTCGTCTTCCATCTTCGCTCCTTTTCGGTTGACGGTTCTACTATAACATAACTTTTGACTTTGTCAAACAGTTTATGAAATTTCTCTTCGATAAAGATCTATTATTTTTTCGTGGTTGTTTATGTTGTTACGCAACATGCTGTACAGGCGGGACTCTACTTCACTGCCTTTTACATGCACAACCGTCATAGCGTTCTTCTGGCCCGGTCTATTGATTCGGGCGTTGGCCTGTAAGTAAGTCTCCACGCTTGTGACGGGAGCGTACCAAATCACCGTGTTGGCGGCAGTTAGGGTCAACCCGTGGCTAGCCGCTTGTGGTTGTATTATTAGAACGTAAGGATCTTCGCAGTTCTGAAAACGTGTTACTAGATCGCTACGCTTGTTGAGGCTTACCTTGCCGTTGATCACCCCGCACGAAACTTTATTTTTTTCCAAGACCCGTTGCAGTAAATCAATGGTGTGCGTAAACGGCACAAACACCAAGACCTTGTGGGAAGACTCTTGTATCACCTCCAATATGACTTGTATTCTATTGGATACATCAAACTCGATAACCTCTTTGGTGTCCGAGTAGACTGCCCCACCTGATATTTGCAAGAGCTTATTGATATTAGTCGCAGCGTTAACTGCGGTTACTGTTTCTTCCGCCGCTGTAAGCGTCATCTGCCTCTTTAGTAAGTCGTAGTACTTAAGTTGCTGTGCTGTGAGCGGGGCGTCCCTGTCCACATATGTTACATCCGGCAAATCTAAGCACTGATCCTTTTCAAACCGTATCGCGGGTTGCAGTACTCTATGCACGATTTCTTTTGCTTGAGGCTTAGCCGCCCAACGGTATTGGGACACCTTGTACATAACCTGATCTCTAAACTGCCCAAAGAATTTAGGTGTGTTTTCAGGGTTGACCAATTTGGCTATACCGTAAGCGTCCACTGGAGACTGTGAGGCAGGAGTACCGGTGAGCATCCACAAACGTTTAGATTGGGCCACTATATCTTTTAGTATCTTCCACCGGTTAGTCTGTGGGTTCTTGTAACTTGTCGCCTCGTCTACTACCACTAAATCAAAACCACCTTCCAATATTTCCTTCTTAACGATAGCGGCCCCGTCAAAATTAATGATAACGAAATCGCAACCGGCGTTAATTATTTTCTTACGTGCGGTAGAGTCTCCATGGGCGACAGAGCAGGATCGGTGCATAGCAAACTTAAACAGGTCTTGCTGCCATGCAGATTTCATAATAGATAGCGGGCACAGCACCAGTACACGGTTCACTTCACCTATGTTCATAAGATAGTCCGCGGCCCAAATCACACTGCCGGTCTTACCCGTACCCTGCTCGTTAAAACAAAACGCTTTGTCATGCAACGTCAGAAAAGATGAGGTCTCTTTCTGGTGGTCAAAGGGCTTGAATTTACCCGTCCACGAGTAGTCTCGCTTTATGGGCGAGGGCACATCCTTTACCTTAAGCTTTGCCAACTGCTTTGATTCTTTCAGCCCCCAATGAACTGCAACTTCAAAAAGATCCCCGTCTCGCCCTACAATAGCGCTTTTGTTAACGACGTCTGTTATGCGCTCAGGACGTCGAGTGCGAAGTAAAATAACTTTGTTGTCTACGAGTTCCATTACTTGACCGAGTTATCCGCGTTTCGTTTAAAGCCCCGATTCTTGCTTGCGGACTTTACTCTTAAATTACTGGCAGCATTAGTACCGCCTTTAGACAAAGGCTTGACGTGGTCTATGTCATTGCCGTCGCCTTTACTTACTTTGCCCCCTTTCCGTGCCTTGCGCCTAGCGGCGTTGCGTTTAGCGCGATTCTTCTTTTGTTCTTCTGAACTGTGGTATTCGTCGTATTCTTTTTTGTAGGGACGATCTTTGTTTACGTAAGCCATAACAACTCCTTTATCGTTTGTATTTTTTACTATTGTGTTCACAAGTTTCAACTGGGCAGTAGCGACACAAGGGGCCCGATACCGCATTCCATACCCCAGAGTCTTGAGCCATAGCAAGCCGGTCTAGCTCTGGTTGGAACGCCTCAAAATATTTATCCTTATCTTGTGCTACATGCTCTTTAGGCACAAACTCTTCACTAACCACGTACAACAACGCTGACTTGATCCGCTTTACTTCCGGGAAGTGCGTAAACAGTGCCGCTGCTATTGCATCAAGCTGCTTAGTGTCCGCGTACTTAGCGTTTTTGCCAGTCTTGTAGTCTATGGAGTACGCCACATTTCCCTCTATAGATACTAAATCAGCAACCCCTCTCCACCAAACGTCCTTATCAAAAAACCCACAAGGCTCATACCCACCCTGCGTTTGCTTGACACCTAGTTTGAGTTCGCAATACTTTTTACCTTTTATGTTCTTGACCGATTCCAGCAGGGGTTTAAACACTTTGAATTTTGGAGGTAGCGGCGTATCTAATTTCACGTAGTCTTCTGCGGCTTTGTGCATTTCAGTGCCATAAGACATAGCCTCCCCACCCTCGTCTTTTACGTCCTTTACTATGCGCAAGTGGTAGTATTTTTTGGGGCACTGTTCAAAAGTTTTGAGCGAAGAGTAAGACCACGTAACTGAAGCCATAGCGCTTTAACCATCCAATAGTTGAGTGAGGGTGTCTATATTTTAGACAATCCTATAGTGTATATCCTTTATGATATTTATACGCTCATTTAGGTCCGTTATAGCCGCTTTAGTTAACCGTAGTTCAACAATAGCTTCTTCTATCCCTGCTACAGCCCCAGTAAAATCATTTTTAAGTAGCTGTTTATCTACCTCTTTCAACTTCAAACGTGCTTTCAATTTGTACGATACATAGTCTTCCATCAACAATCTCCGTAAGAATTACCCATACCTGACTCACAATTTAGAGGTAGCGTCTCCGCCCACTTAGGCCGCCAACGCATACACAACTCTACATACTGTTGGGCTTCAACAGCTTCTTCTTTTAGCGCGATGCAAGCTACGGCATCATGCACAGTCAAGACAACCTTGTACCGCTTAGATATCTTAATCATTTGTTCCGCGATAACACACCTTGCTATGGCCTGACACAAATTCTCAACGAGCTTACCCCCATACAACTTTACGTTGCCCTTACGGGTTGTGTATACAAACTCGTACCGATTATTTTCCGTTTTTCTTTTGGTTAGCGTGTCGTACCTTTGCCATAAACCGTTAGGTAATTTAAAACCCATATCCTCAGCAGAAAACTCTAGTACGGGTACAGCCCCGAAATCGACATGGCTCTTTGTATATATACCCGATATACAAGCCTGAGCTTGATCCCAGAGCTGTGGTATGCATAAGAAAGTTTTACGGTACGTATCAATAATATGCAGGCATTCGTCAAACCCTAGCTCAACACCAGCTATCTTTAGCTGATCTTGGAACCGCTGCGCCCCCATACCGTAACCGCACCCCAAAATAGTCGTCTTACCCACAAAACGTTCAGAGTCCGTCACTTCATCTGCGGGCTTGCCATATATCTGCGAGGCCATAATCTTGTAAACATCTTCTTTATTCTCAAACGCATTCACCAAGTCTTGTTGCCCAGACAACCAAGCCAGTACTCTAGCCTCAATCTGTGACGAGTCAGAATCAATAACAACGTACCCTTCAGGGGCCACGATTGATTTCTTGAGTCTGTTAGCGTTCGCCCCACGACTAGGTAAGTTCTGCAGGTTTATCTTGTCCTCACCACCCCAACGTCCGGTATGTGCGGCGTAATACTTAATCGGTACGGGTAGCTTGCCGCGTTTGGCTATGTCTATAAGACGTTGTGTGCGGGTCTCTTCCAAAGTTGTTTTATTGCCTAGCCGAGCAGCAACAAGCGCTTGGACTCTAGCTGAGGTATGACTTTGTAACGCCTTAAAACCCTCATCTGTCTTAGCAAACGCCCATGCCTCCTTACCTGTGCGGGGGCTAACTTTAACCGGCGGCGTAACCCCAAGCTGTATCAGTAAATACGCAAACTTATCGTTTGACATTAAAGTGTCTTTGTCTGCCACACAAGCTTCGAGCAACTTATCTTTTTTGTCCTTCACGTCCTGCAAGTGCTGCTCTAGTAAAGGCAGGTCAAGCTCAAGCTCGGGCTCGATAAACATACGCAATGTCACATCAATAACTTTTAGTTCTATCTTTGGGAAACCGTTCTGTATAAATATCTTACACAACTGGTGCGTGAGTTCTACGTCGTTGCGGCAATACTCACCATATCTATCTAAATCGTCCGGCGCAAAATCTATACGCCGCTTGCCTAGCGCATCATTAACCTCAGTGCCTTTGACTCCTACAGCATACCGCTCTGCCAATTTAGCCAGTGAACCACCGGCTTCTACACCGTGGACCGCCCGTGCCATGCACAAAGTATCTAACCAGCCCATAGGAGTAATACCAAAATGCCAATTAAGAATGGCCCCATCGAACTGCGTGTTGTGTGCGAGTACTAGCGAGTGATCCCAATCGAACTGGTTCAACCATACTGATATCTGTTTATGAGTACCGCTAAACCATTCCGTCTCTTGCTCGTCTACCTTTACGGCTAACCCAATCACCTCGAAGTCACGCGAACGGATGTACTCTTCCGTGGTTAGCTTAGTGAGGCTGAAATCTTTAGCGTAGTATGTTTCAAAGTCAACTGTGATTATGTCCATTGGAGTACTCCGGTTTCGAGCAGCTCATCGGCAGGGCGAAACCTACGTATTTTTCGGAACGCTTTTTGTTCGATCTGCCTAATACGCTCAGGAGACAAGTACATCATTTCCCCTACTTCCTTGAGCGTGTGCTCTTGGTTAGAACCTTCGATCCCAAACCGCAGTTGTAAAACTTTAGCTTCTCTAGGTGTAAGTACTTCAAGCATACCCACTACAGCCTCCGCACGTTCTTTGTTAAGCAAGACTTGTTCGGGGTTCTCTATAGCTGCTATCGTCGACTCCTGCATACCCAAATACCCGCGTATATCATCTTGAGCCACGTAAGTAAGCGCACTGTTGGATGTCAGTCTTAAATTAAGTTGCTCCGCTGTCCATAAATCAGCTGGTGCCGCACCCAATGCTTCCATAAGCGCAATGGCAGTGGCTTTGAACCTCCCGTCATTATTTATTGGTTTCGTACGGAAAGTTATTAATGCGTTCAACTGATTTTTATTTTTGTGTATGCCCATGGCCCGGCAAAACCCAGCAACCGATACATACCCAGCGTCCTCTATAGCTTGCAATATCAAGTTGTTACGTACCGATACTTTCACCCTATACTCATTGATTGTGTCCATCACACCTCCCCACACCGTTCGATCAAAGCCGCGTATCCGCATATGTCCACAACTGAATCTCGGTGGCTTGGGTCGTTGGCTAGCCGCGCACCTTTCAGTAGGACCATCATCACGCAAACGTCCTGCGCGTCTAACTCCCTGTCTCCAACAGACTTCAAGTACGCATTCCACATCGAGGCAATTGCCCTCAGGTTCTTAGATGGGTGTCCGTATGTCTTCTCTCTGTCGCCATAGATAATAGTCTGCGCCTCTTTGAGCACGGACTTGTCCCCGATAGCTGTGTCGAACTTATCTTTGATTATGTCTTTTAGTGTCTGTGGTTGATTCAAGGCTTCGTTCCTCTCGATGACTCTTCTATGTAACTCACCACCTAGCATATCTGTCTTATCCATACGCACCTCCATTTATTTATCTTTGCCATCTGGTTCGGCGTTATCAACCCAAAAATTTAACTTGTCTATTTCTTTTTGTAGAGCCCCACGCATACTTATAAACAACGGCACGGAGCTGTCTCCTATAGCTTTTGGGGCTTCACGCAGTATTACGTGCATATCAATCACTTCGTCTATTAAGCTAGTAAGTGTAGTTTTATATGTAATCCTATCGTCACCTACGGTTACGTCTGCCGTCCAATATATAGTCATCGGGTCGTCTGGGCACGGGTTCCCGATACCGTCATCACCCGACCACATACATGGTAGATAAAAACTTACGTGTGCCTCGTCACTAATAAGATCATGTATTGTGTAGTCCATAATGTATTCTGGTGGGTGGCCTACTAAAACCGCCAAATAATCGTTATCCATACACACCTCCACTGATGTGGTCAAGTATGCCGTCACTTCACGACGT
>FUWD013020949.1_pt1 | contig 16405 bp, 10 predicted proteins | sample 1063281 | NCBI WGS metagenome assembly FUWD01 (sample SAMEA79048168, study PRJEB19326) | metagenome | biome: marine | reverse complement strand
GTGCTCGGTACCAGGAAGTGGGGTCCGCGTTTCGGGCCATGATATGGCACAAAGCGTTGCAGGATTTCGACGGCATCACGGGAGTCTCTCGTGAGGATCATCTTTTCCAGTATTTTCTTGGCCACCCGGTGCACTCGGCGCTTGCAACGTGCCTCGCGCTGGTTCCGGAAGAAGATCTGTATGTCAATGCTGCTGGTTGAATTGTCTTTGTCTTGAAATCAAACCGAAAGCGGGAGAGATAACTACTCTTCCGCTTTCAACTTTATTGGAGTATTCCGAGCGTCAGATTTTTCCCGTAGCGAATCCGTTCAGTATACGGAACAGAGCGTCGAGGAACGATTCCGACGTCGAACTCTCGTTTGTCAGCCGGTCGTCGGAGGTACCGAGGACGCGGGGAAGGGAGTCGGGGAGCGTGGGATCGTACGGCGTGCCGAGGGTGACGAACTCCCCGAAGGACAGTCTGTCCGAATCCGGATCGGCGGACATGCCGATCTCGAACGGTTCCGCTTCCCCGATATCGTCTGATTCCGTTTCGTCATCTGTCGCTGAGAGCATCGGGATATCCGTACCCGTTTCCGGTACGGACCAGGCCCATACGGAGTTGTCGATCTCCGTGAAGACGGCGTTTTCCATCGCGCCGCCGTCTTGGAAGTATTCGATTGTCTGGACGGCCTTTCCGTCGGGACGGCGCAGTTCGATGACTGCGCGTTCGTTCGGAAGCGTGAAGCGTGAGTCGGCGCGGGTGAGGGTAATTTCCTCGCCCGGGTCGATTGATCGGTCGGTGAGGATGACATGATTCACTAGTTTCGTCTTGTCCGTGGCACTGGCAATGATCCATCCGGAAAGGTCGATGCGTTTCGTGTCGTCATTTCTGATGCGTACCCATTCCCTGTCTGTATCTGTTCCGTCGGGATTGGGGCACAGTTCGGTGAGATGGATATTTCGGTTCGGATATTTCCCGATTTTTATCGTGAACGGTTTGACGTATTCCTCTATGCCGTCGCGGAGCGTGAGCGTGCCGCGATACGTTCCGGTCTTCGTGAAACGATGGCTCGTCGTATCGAGATAACTCTTGTGTCCGTCTCCGAAATCCCAGACGTATTTCATCCCTTTCTTGTTACCCGTGGCCGAAAAGGGGACGAGCATACCGCGATATCCCTTTTTCGGAATATCCGACTTTTTCGCTTTCGGCTCTTTGCCGAAGACATTGTCTGCACCGGGCGTGAGCGTCTTGCTAAAGCGGAACCGTCCGGAGTCGGCGAGCCCGTATGAGGTGCCTTCGCTCGTTTTGCCATAGGCGACGGCGTCCATGATCGCACCGTCGGGTGCCGTGAGTGTCACCGCCCCGTTCGTGTTGCGCAGGGCGAGCCGAGTGAGTGAGCGCGGAAGGACGAGGAATCCGCCACTCGGAATCACCCGTTGTTCTTCCGGAAGCTTCCCGGTCCATGTGAATTTCCCCGATCCGCTTCGGAGTGTCCATCCGAGAAGTGACACCGGTTCGGGGCCGGAATTGCGAAGCTCGATCCATTCGTTTGCTTCGCCTTTTTCTTTCGGATTCGGAAAGAGTTCGTTCAGTCGGATCGTGCCGATGGGAGGAAGAGGCAGGGAAACCGGTTCGGGGTCGAAGACATTGTCTTCGCCGGGTGTCGAGGTGTGCGTGAGCCGAAACGCGTGTCCGTCCCAGGCATAGGACGCGCCTTTTTCCGTTTTCGCATATTCGAACGAATAAGCCGTCGTTTCGTCCGGGAACAGGAGTGTCAGCGATTCGGTTCCGGTATTGTTGAGCGCGATTTTTGAGATGTCCGCACCGATGACGAGGAATCCGCCTGCACTGAGGCTCGATCCGGCCGGGAACGCGTAGCCCGCGCTCGTCGAGGCGTCCTTGAGTTTCCACCCGGCAATCGATATGTCCGCATTTGTCGTATTCCTGAGTTCGATCCACTCGTTTTCTCCGGTAGCAGGGTTGGGATAGAGCTCATTGATGACGATCGTGCCGACGGGAGGGGGCGGTTGCGGTGTTTCGCATGCGACCGCGCTGTCGATAGTTTCTCCCTTGCGATTCGTCGGCGTCGGACACTTCGATATCGACCAGGCGAGCGTCTTCGAATCACGGACAAGACTCGTGTTCTTGTCTGGATTCGCGTTGATGAACGATGCGAACGGTCCTGCGAGATCAACTCCCCAGGCGGCCGTGTCGACAATCGTCTTGGTGGAATCAAACAGCGCTACGCTGTTATTCGCGGCCAGTGCCGGTGAGGTCGTATTGGGACTTTTCGTGTCGGCATACGCGATGAATGCAGCGGTGCCGTCCTTGTTCGCCCACAGGAAATAACCTTTCGCGGGGATACTATCCGAATCGGAAAACGAGTGGAAGAGCGAGCCGAACTCGTTCGTCGAAGTCGTATCGGCTTTCGTCCGTCTTCGCAATTCGAATCCTTTCAGTGAGAATTCATCGCTTCCGGGATTGTAGAGCTCGATGAAATCATCATTCGCGACGTTTCCCGCGATCTGCACCTCGCTGATGATGACGGCCGGAACGGTGGCCGTTTCCGGTGTGGCTGCCAATGTCGTCTTGCCTGGCGATTCGGGATCCAGAGGGGCGGTAATCGCTGTTGGAGAGGGCTCGACGGATGGTGTCTCATCGCCTGTGTCCGGACCCGGCATAAGCGTGTCCGTTGCCGGAATCTCCGTCGATGGCGCACCGGTTATCGGATCGTCCGATTGTTCGATCGCCGGAGTATTTTCTGGAGCGGCTCCGGTTTTGGTTTCGGAGTCGGAAACGGTTCCGGCAGTTTCGCCGGATACCGGCACATCCGCCTCGTCCGATGTCGCCTTGGGCAGGTCTTTCTTTTCAGACACCGTTTTTCCCACGACGGCATCATCCGCGTCGGAGGCGTCCACATCCTTCTTTTCTTCCGACCCCGTCGCCGTTTCGGTGCTTTTCGGCCCGGTCGTATCGTCGGACGAGGAAACGGTCGCCACTTCGTCCGCGTGGACGATCGGTAATACGGAAGGAAAAATGAGGGAGAACACGAGAAGCATCGGAATAATCCGGATGGTCATCATACGCTGTCGTTGTTTGGTATTCGTTTTCCGTCATCATACCAGAAATATCCTTGAAAGGGGATGCCGATCCGTGGTATCATGGATGACGTAAGGTTGAACGGATACAAACATACTTATGAGAATCGACATCGTCCCGGAAGGGAACAAAACGAAACGTGAGGGAGGCGAGCATGATTTCGGATCCGCCTTTGTGTTCGATGCGATTTTCGGAAGCGTAAAGCGGCTGATCGAGAGCATGATAACGAGCGTTTCATCGGGAATCGAGGAGGTTGTGAGCATGATGCTCCGTCGCGCGTTCGCGGTCATCTTGGGCGTGTTCGGTATCTGGTTCCTGTTCAGCGGATTCGCAAAACTGCTTGATTTCCTGTATGGGACGCCGGGAGTCGGCGAGATTGTCGTCGGCGTACTGGTGTTCGCTTCGGCGATCATCGTATCCGCGTTCGCGCACAGGGGCAGGTAAGCGTCGATCATTCATATATATCTGTAAGCACTAATCACAACGGTATGGCAAAGAAAACCGCGGCGAAGAAGCCGGCAAAGAAGGCGTCGTCCCCCTTGGTGGAGGACATGAAGAAGCAGTTCGAAAAGGAAGTTGAGAAGGGCCGCAAGGCGATCGAGAAAGAGGCGGCGAAAATCAAGAAGTCGGTTGACGCGTCCGTGAAGCAGGCCGATGCCTATATCCGCAAGAATCCCGAGAAAGCCATGGCGATCGCGTCCGGCATCTCGGCGGCGCTTGGTGCGGCCGCGGCGCTTATCGCTACGCACGGCGGAAAAAAGGGGAAGAAGAAGTAGGGACTCAGTCTTGCCCGCATTGTTGCGCAAAGCGTTGCAGGCGGGCGAAAGTGCGCCCCGTGGCCGCGTGTCTGCGGCTCTACGGGGTCAAAAGTCCGCAGGGTTCAGTCAAAGACAGTTGAATCGTAGGCGGTCGAAAGAAAGCCGCTCCGCCTGGTCGGGGCGGTTTTCGCTTCGTGTTATACTCGGGATATGATATCCATACCGAAAAAAATCGCGCTGATCCTTGCTCTTCTCGTGTCCGTCGGTGCGGGTGTCTGGTTCGTGTCCGGCAGACAGAGACAGTCATTTTCGAATGATATCGTGAATCCTGCGGCGTCGGTGGCGTCGGAAAACAAAAATAGTGAGGAGAACGCGGCATCGACGACGGAGACGGCCGCTTTATCGGCATCGAGTGATGCCGAACAGTCGGAAGAAGATACGAAGATCGCGAATACGGATACAGGAAATGAAGGGATGAAAGGGGAACAAGGGATGAAAGGGGACGAACAGGGCGATGCGGGTACGGTTAATCTTTCCATCGTTGACCGGCTCGTGTCGTTCGGATTCGAGGATCGGTCGTCGCGCGAAATCGATACGGTCATCGTGCATTCGTCGTACGACGCGCTTGGCAACGATCCGTACTCGGTATCGGGCATCATCGAGGAATATCGGCAGTACGGGGTATCCGCGCACTATCTGATCGATCGCAAAGGCGTGATATACCGCCTTGTCGAGGATCGTGACGTCGCGTATCATGCAGGCGTATCGAAGACTCCCGATGGCCGTTCCGGCGTGAACGCGTTCTCGATCGGCATCGAGGTTATCGGAAAGGATACGGATTCGCCGACATCGGCACAGTACGCGAGCCTCCGGTCACTTATCGCCTCGTTGAAGTCGAAGTATTCCATTAAGTACGTGCTTGGTCACAGCGACATTTCGCCGGGACGGAAGACTGATCCATGGGGATTCGACTGGAAGGAAATGAAACAGTGAACAGAGAACAGGGGTAGGGTCTGTCATTTCGAGCGAGTCATCGAGTCGAGAAATCTGCCATCCGGGTAAGATTTAGTTGAATTATAGAGCAGATCCCTCCACTCGCTGACTCGGTCGGGATGACAATAGATGAGTCGTTGTCGTATTTTTTTGCTTTACACTTTAACATCCGGATATGGAATACGTATTCAGATTGGAAATCGGACGGGAAGGGTCGAAGCTTGCGCTCTTGGAGGGGGAGCGGGTGATTTCGTCGCGGGAGTGGCCCGAGGCGCTGGATATGGGGCACCAGCTTTTCGAGGCCATCGACGGGCTTCTGAAAGAGTCCGGCGTCGCGCCGACCGACGTCACTCATTTCACTATAGAGACCGACATCCCCGAATCCTTCACTTCGGTCCGCATCGCGGAGTCGGTCGCAAAGGCGTGGGAGTATGGGGCGAAAGCCGACTGACAACTTACAACTTACAACTTACAACTTACAACGGAGGCGGGAGAAGAAAAGCATGCCCCGTGGCCGAGTCACAAGGCTTTACGGGGTCGGAAAGTCAGAGAGTAACCGATCAATTTCAACAACAAAAGGAGCGGCCATGCTGTTCGCGGGGGAATATGCTCACGGTTTCTGGGAGAGACGTGGTCAAGAACAAGTGCGGAAGGAGGTTTCATTTCTGAAGAATGCTTTGTTTGAGCCATTGTAATTTAACAAGTTTGCTTTTCGTGGTTTCACGTGAATGCGAAACTTGACAGATTATTTCCCCGTTGTTATTATGTGACCACTTGGTTAGAAAGTCCGCTCTAGAGGACTCTTCAGTTGGTGGATAAAGGAAAAACGCGCAGAAGCGCGGGTTTCCTCGTTACGTTTCTCTTTTTTCTCGAAGAGAATGTTTCTTGTCTGTACGGGTGACACAATTTCATAAATAACCGCAACCATCAGTTACTGCTTGTTTTATCGACGGCCCCGCCGAAACAGCAAGAAGTGACGATGGCAATTTTCGTATGTCTCAGACGAAGTCCGCGCTCCGGGTCAAGGAACACGTCAGTTCCCACTCGTCGCTGTCGAAGCGGAAGTTCTTCCGCGATCAGGTGCTCGTATCGCTGCCGAACCTGATTGAGATCCAGACCGACTCATACGAATGGTTTTGGGAGAAGGGTATAAAGGAGCTTTTCGACGAGGTGAACCCGATCGCCGACTTCACAGGCAAGGATATCGAGCTCTCGCTGACCGATTATTACCTTGATGAGCCGAAGTACGATCCCGAGACCGCGAAGGGAAAGAATATTTCCTATGAGGCGCCGCTCCGTGCCAAGGCGACGTTGGTCCTCAAGAAGACCGGCGAGGTGAAGGAACAGGAAATCTACCTCGGCGACTTTCCGATCATGACCGAGCGGGGCACGTTCATCATAAACGGCGTCGAGCGCGTCGTGGTTTCGCAGCTGATCCGCAGCCCCGGGGTGTTCTTCACGATGGAGTTCAACAAGGGCAAGCGGCTGTTCGGTGCGAAGGTCATCCCGAACCGCGGGGCGTGGCTCGAGATCGAGACCGACCTCGACGGCGTGCTGTCCGTGAAGATCGACCGCAAACGCAAGCTGCCAGTGACGACCCTTCTGCGCGCGTTCGGATTCGACGACAAGAAGATCAATGATTCGTTCGGCGATATCGATACGGGTGACGTCCGGTTTCTCGAGACGACGTTCGCGAAAGACGCGACGCAGAACCGCGGCGAGGCGTATCGCGAGGTATACAAGCGTATCCGCCCGGGAGACCTGGCCACGGAAGAGAACGCCCGGCAGATGATCGACTCGATGTTCTTCGATTTCGAACGCTATGACTTCGGTACCGTCGGACGATACCGCCTCAACCAGCGTCTCGAAGTCGAGCGCGACAATGTCGAGGAGAACCGTGTCCTCAATCCCGAGGACCTCGTGCTCATCATCCGTGAGATCATCCGTCTCAACAACGACCCGGCATCCAAGCCGGATGATATCGACCACCTCGGCAACCGGCGCGTTCGGGCCGTGGGCGAACTCATTCAGAACAAACTTCGCGTCGGTATCTATCGCATGGTCCGCAACGTGAAGGACCGTATGTCGACGTGCGACATCACGACCGTGGTGCCGGGGCAACTGGTGAACCCGCGACCGGTGGCGGCGGCGGTGAAGGAGTTCTTCTCAAGCTCGCAGCTTTCGCAGTTCATGGACCAGGTGAATCCGCTCGCCGAGCTCGAACACAAGCGTCGTCTGTCCGCGATGGGTCCGGGCGGACTCACCCGTGAGCGTGCTGGTTTCGAGGTCCGCGACGTGCATCATTCCCACTACGGACGCATCTGCCCGGTGGAAACGCCGGAAGGACCGAACATCGGCCTCGTCGGACACCTCGCGACGTATGCCCGGGTGAACGAATACGGTTTCCTCGAAACCCCGTATCTGTTGGTGAAGAAGGACGTTCCGGCCGAGAAGGAGGCCCTGCTCAATCGCATCGTGGCCGAGGGCATTTCCGGCATCGTCAAAAAAGGGGAGAAGATTACCGACGAGAAGACGGCCGAGGCCGTGGCCGAGGCGAAGAAGGGTGAGACGATAGCCGTCCGCCCGTACGTCACGCTCGACATCGAATACATCAACGCCATCGTCGAGGACCGCAAGGCGATCGCCCATGCCGGTATCAAGCTCGACGAGCACCGCAACATCATCGAGGATTCCGTCGAGGCGCGCGTGAAGGGGGAGCCGGGTATGGCCGACGTGGACGAACTCGACCTCGTCGACGTTTCGGCGAAGCAGTGTATCTCGACGGCGACGGCGCTCATCCCGTTCCTGGAGCACGATGATGCGAACCGTGCCCTCATGGGTTCGAACATGCAACGGCAGGCCGTGTCCTGTATCGTTCCGGCCGCGCCGATTGTTGGCACCGGTATCGAAGACAAGGCGGCAAAGGACTCGGGTCAGGCGGTCGTGGCCGCTCGTGACGGCGAGGTGATCATCGCTGACGGGACACGCGTCGTCGTACGGGAACCGGCACCGGCCGGCTCGAAGAAGGAGTATTTCGACCGTGAATACAAACTCCTGTCCTTCGCGAAGTCCAACTCGTTCACCAGCATGAACCAGGTGCCGCGCGTGCTGAAAGGTCAGGCCGTGAAGAAGGGTGACCTTATCGCGGACGGTTCCTCGACCGATCACGGAGAACTCGCGCTCGGACAGAACATGCTCGTGGCGTTCGTGCCGTGGGAGGGTTTCAACTACGAGGACGCGATCATCATGTCGGAGCGGGTCATCCAGGCGGACCGCTTCAGCTCGGTGCATATCGAGGACTTCTCGATCGATGTCCGTGACACCAAACTCGGTCCGGAGGTGGTCACCCGCGATATCCCGAACATCGGCGAGGACCGGCTGAAGAACCTCGACGAGACGGGCATCATCCGCATCGGAGCCGAGGTGTCCTCGGGTGACATCCTTACCGGAAAGATCACCCCCAAAGGCGAAGGCGACCTGACGGCGGAAGAGCGGCTGCTCCGCGTCATCTTCGGCGAGAAGTCGCGCGACGTGAAAGATTCCTCTTTGTATCTGCCGCACGGCGAGCGCGGCAAGGTCGTCGATATCCGCGTGTTCTCGCGCGAGAAGGGCGACAAGCTCCCGATGGGCGTCTTCGAACAGATTCAGGTGTCGGTCGCGCAGATCCGCAAGCTCTCCGTCGGCGACAAGCTGGCCGGACGACACGGAAACAAGGGTGTCATCTCGCACATCGCCCCGGCCGAGGACATGCCGTATCTCCCGGACGGGACCCCGGTCGACGTGATCCTGAACCCGCTCGGTGTCGCGTCCCGTATGAACATCGGTCAGATCCTCGAAACGCACCTTGGATGGGCGGCGTCGAAACTCGGGTATACCGTGGCGAGCCCGGCGCTCGACGGCGTTTCCGAAGACGATATCAAGGGTGAACTGCGCAAGGCGGGACTTCCGGAGAATGGCAAAATCCGTCTCGTCGACGGAAAGACGGGCACGCCGTTCGATAACGAGTCGACCGTCGGCATCATGTACATCCTGAAACTGAACCACCTCGTGGAAGACAAGCTCCACATGCGCTCCATCGGTCCGTACTCGCTCATCACCCAGCAGCCGCTCGGCGGAAAGGCGCAGTTCGGCGGTCAGCGTTTCGGGGAAATGGAAGTGTGGGCGCTCGAAGGATATGGCGCGGCGTACACGCTGCAGGAAATGCTTACCATCAAATCGGACGACGTGCTTGGAAGGTCGAAAGCATACGAGTCCATCATCAAGGGCGAGCCGATCAGAAGTCCGAATATTCCTGCCTCGTTTCACGTGCTCGTCAACGAGCTCAAGGGACTCTGTCTCAACGTGGAGCTCAAGGGCGCGAAGACGATAGACGAGGACGGCGAAGGGACGGAACCCGCGGAGGAACGGAACTTCGGGGACCTTTGAACCGGCATAACGGACTTCTAACGCCACTACACCTATGACTACGGACAACATCACGAAAGTCAGCGATTTCAGCAGCGTCAAGCTGACGCTCGCCAGCCCGGAACAGATCCTTGAGTGGTCGACCGGCGAAATCACCAAGCCGGAGACCATCAACTACCGCACGCAGCGCTACGAGCCGGATGGGCTTTTCTGCGAGCGCATCTTCGGTCCCGCCAAGGACTGGGAGTGCTACTGCGGCAAGTACAAACGAATTCGCTACAAGGGGATCGTCTGCGACAAATGCGGCGTCGAGGTGACGCGCGCCATCGTCCGTCGCGAGCGGATGGGACATATCAAACTCGCGACTCCGGTCTCGCACATCTGGTATCTTCGCGGCGTCCCGTCGAAGATCGGACTCGTCTTGGGTATCTCCCCGCAGGACCTTGAGCGGGTCATCTACTTCTCCTCGTACATCGTCACGGAAGTGAACGAGGGCCTCAAGGAGAAGTCGCTGAAGGAACTCGAGACCGAATACAAGACGAAGCAGAAGGAACTGAAGGATTCCGACGAGGGTCTCGACAGCCTTCGGGAGCAGTACAAGACGACGAAGGACGAACTTCGCAGCCTGACCCCGTACCGTATCCTCTCCGAAATCGAATATTTCAACCTTTCCACCCGTTTCGGGCAGGTCTTTTCCGCCGGCATCGGCGCCGAGGCCGTCCGTAAGATTCTCGAGAAGATCGACATCAAGGCAATGCTCGTATCGCTCCGAGCAGAACTCGAGGCCGGGGAGTCTTCCGATCCGAAGAAACTTCTGCAGCGGCTCAAAGTGTTCCAGGGATTCGAGAAGGCCGGACTCAAGATGGAATGGATGCTCCCGACCGTTATCCCGGTTATTCCGCCGGACCTGCGTCCGATGGTCGCGCTCGACGGCGGCCGCTTCGCGACATCCGACCTCAATGACCTGTATCGTCGCATCATCAACCGCAACAACCGGTTGAAGAAGCTCCTGTCGATCGGCGCGCCGGAGGTCATCACCCGAAACGAGAAGCGTATGCTGCAGGAGGCCGTGGACGCGCTCTTCGACAACAGCGCCCGCCGCGGTCAGGCCAGTGCCGCCGCGTCGACCGGTCAGCGTCGACCGCTCCGTTCGCTCGCGGACGCGCTCAAGGGGAAGCAGGGCCGCTTTCGTCAGAACCTGCTTGGAAAGCGCGTCGACTATTCGGGACGTTCCGTCATCGTCGTCGGTCCGAAGCTCAAACTGCATCAAGCTGGTCTTCCGAAGAAGATGGCGCTCGAACTCTTCAAGCCGTTCATCATCCAGAAGCTCATCGAGCGCGAGGACGCGCACAATGTCCGTACCGCCGGCCGTATGGTCGACGCGGAAGCGGAAGAGGCGTACGAGATCCTCGACCAGATTATCGAGAACCACTACGTGCTCCTGAACCGGGCCCCGACCCTGCACCGTCTCTCTATCCAGGCGTTCCAGCCGGTCCTTATCGAAGGAAAGGCTATCCGCCTCCACCCGATGGTGTGCGCCGCGTTCAACGCGGACTTCGACGGGGACCAGATGGCGGTCCATGTGCCGCTGACCGATCAGGCGCGTTGGGAGAGCGCGAACATGATGCTTTCCGCGAAGAACCTGCTCAAGCCGGCATCCGGCGACCCGATCGTGTCCGCAACGCTCGACATGGTACTTGGCGCGTACTACCTGACTCACATAAAAACCGGCGCGAAAGGGGAGGGGAAGGTGTTCGCGACTATGGACGAGACCATCTTCGCCTATCAGAGCGGACTCATCGCCGTCAACGCGAAGATCAAGCTCCGATGGAACGGGGAGATCATCGAGACGTCCGCCGGCCGGGTCCTTTTCAACGATATCCTGCCGGAGAACCTGCGTTTCGTGAACGAGGAATTCGTGAAGAAGAGCTTAAACGGTGTCATGGCGCGCATGCTCGAGGAAGCCGGTCAGGAAGAGACGGCGAAGTTCGCCGACCGCCTGAAGGACCTCGGCTTCAAGTCCGTCACGCTCTCCGGAATCAGTTGGGGCATGGATGACCTCAAGGTTCCGGTCGAGAAGGAATCGATCATGGCCGATGCCGAGACCAAGGTCGTCGAGGTGAAGGGCCAGTACGAGATGGGCTTTCTGACCAACGAGGAGCGCAAGAACCGCGTCATCGAGATCTGGAACGAGGCGAAGAACAAGATCACCGATGCGGTCCGTGCCTCGCTCGACAAGGAGGGCCCGGTTTATTCCATGGTCTATTCCAAGGCCCGCGGTTCCGAATCCGTCGTTGTCCAGATGACCGGTATGAAGGGTCTCATGGCTGGTGCCACCGGTGAGACCATCGAGCTGCCGGTCAAGAGCTCGTTTAAGGAAGGATTCAACGTGCTTGAGTACTTCATCTCCACCCACGGCGCCCGAAAGGGTATGGCGGACACCGCGCTCCGAACCGCGACCGCCGGATACCTGACCCGCCGGCTCGTTGACGTGTCGCAGGATATCATCGTCCGCGAGGAAGATTGCCATGACACCGTCGGCGCGACCCTGTACCGAGAGGATTCCGAATCGATCGGCATGAGCTTCGCGGGCCGGGTCCGCGGCCGTATCGCGCTCGAGACGGTCAAACATCCGGAGACCGGGGAAATCATCGTGAAGAAGGGCGAGCTCATCTCGAAGCCGAAGGGTGCCCTGATCGAGCAGGCCGGCGTCCAGAAGGTGAAGATTCGTTCGCTCGTGTCCTGCAAGGCCAACCGCGGTATCTGCCGCAAGTGTTACGGTGTCGACCTCGGCCGCAATGCCATGGTCGAGATCGGAGCCTCGGTCGGTGTCGTCGCCGCACAGGCGATCGGCGAGCCGGGAACACAGCTCACCATGCGTACCTTCCATATCGGAGGCGTCGCCGGTACTGACATCACGCAGGGTCTCCCGCGTGTCGAGGAAATCTTCGAGGCGCGCACGCCGAAGTCTGAGGGTATCATCTCCGACGTCGCCGGCACTGTGCAGTCGATCAGCAAGGACGGTGAGAAGACGATCAAGGTCGTCATCATGACGGTCGACAAGGAGGAACGCGAGTTCTCCGTCCCGGCCAACCTCTCAGTCCTCGTGAAGGAAGGCGAACTCGTCGGCGAGGGCACGGTCCTCTCCGAGGGGCATCTCGACCTCAAGAAACTCTATGAGATCTCGGGCAAGGAGGCGCTCCACCGCTACATCATCCGCGAGATCGAGGAAATCTACGCGAGCCAGGGTGAAGGCATCAATGACAAGCATATCGAGGTGATCATCCGCCAGATGCTGTCCCGCATCCGCATTACGGATCCGGGAGCGACCGAACTCCTGCCGGGCGACATCGTCGAGACCGCGCAGTTCGGCGAATCCAACGACGAGGTCGTCGCCGCCGGCAAGGCTCCCGCGACGGGCGAGCAGCTTGTCCTCGGCATCACCAAGGTGGCGCTGTCGACCGAGTCGTTCCTGTCCGCGGCATCCTTCATGGAGACGGCGCGGGTGCTCATCAACGCGTCCATCGCCGGCAAGGAGGACCGGCTCCGCGGTCTCAAGGAGAACGTCATCATCGGGCGGCTCATTCCGGCCGGTACCGGTTTCCGCGAGCATGTCGAAGCGGCAACGGATGCCGAGACGGTCGAGGAGAACGCCGAATAGGAAGTCCGACATGCATGTCCCACGAAACCCCCTGCACCCGTACGGCGCAGGGGGTTTCCGGTCTCTCTTTGATTATCGCATCCCGGCTCGGTGGCGTTCTCGGATACGAAAAGCCCGGCAGTATTCACTGTCGGGCTTCTTGCTTAATTGCTGCAAACCGAATTCCTCCTTTAGGCCAGATGAGTTTGCCCATCACAGCTTCGGCCGCATCGCGGTATCTGTACAGGCTTCTCGGAAGTAGGCTGATTTGGTCTTCGAAGAAGACATCTTTGCGGACGCAGACAAGCAACGGATCCGCTTTGTGACGATGCAATGAGCGTTTCACGATCCGTATCCTTTTCATCCGAGTATCGTAGGAGACCGTAATCAATCCGTCGGTCGCCGAGAACCAGGCATCGACCGGAAGGGGGGAATTGTTTCTTGTTTTTATCCAGTACGGCGACAGTCGTTTTCCGCTTAATCCGCAGACAACGGAAGCGAACGTATCGTCGCGACGGAATTCCGCACAGTTGATCCGGCATTCCGCGCAGCGGATTTCGTCGGCAAGACGGAAACAAGAGACCGCCCCGTCTTCGGATACGGCCGACTCCACGCTCGGGAGCCGGATGACGATCCCTTTTTTCGACCGAGATCGGATAAGTTGTCCGATCGGTATCCGGTCTATCGAGACGCCGGACATTTCGAGCCGTTCGGACAGTGGTGCCGGTATCTTTGCCGTGACAACGATGCGTGTAGAATGTCTCATGAGTCCGCCTGTTATTTTGGTATGAATGAATAGGCCTCATCGACAGCCCTCTTGAATTCCATAAACTCCGATGGAAGTCTGGACGGTTCGGTCATCTCGCACAGCTTTTCGCGTCCGATGATATATCCGCCACCCTCCCTTACTTCAAGTGTTCGCCGAATGATCTTGATTTCCATCGGCCCCTTTTCCGTTTTCGGAAGAGCGATGACCGTCATAATCGGACGATCCGAGACGGAATACCAGCCGAGGATTTCCCGCGGTAGATTCAGGCCATGTGTCAGCGGTGAGGACCGGATCCGTCCTCCTTGTTCGTCGCATACCCGTACGATTCCTCCGTATGGAAGGTATTGCTCCGCAAAACAGGCTATGACAGGAAACGTGGAATACTTCGCCGGTAGCGGATTGAACGTGTCCCTTCCAATCCGTTTTAACGGAACGACGAGTCGTCCATTGCGAAGGATCCACTGTCTCGGAACGGTATTTTGGTATTCGTCGTATGGTTCGGACAAGACCGCCAGAAATGGCGGATACATCTCGTAGGGCATGAGTATCCGTCTTTTCGGATGTCCGCTCGGAGCCGTGCCCGGTTTTTCTTTTGTAATCATAGTGACTGATTGGTGGATGTTGGTAAGGTGCGCGAATGTCGATTCTAGACGATTTCCGGTCGGACGTCAATCGTTGCCGCTTCCGTCTGGGCCGTCCCTCTGCTACCATGTCTCCATGACCCAGGATCAGGCGTTCTCTATCCTCAAAACCGGCGCGTCGGTCTTTCTCACCGGAGAGGCGGGCTCGGGCAAGACGCATGTCGTAAATCGATATGCGCAGTATCTTCGCGGCCGGGGGATTCCGTACGCCATGACGGCCTCGACCGGTATCGCGGCGACGCATCTTCGCGGAACGACCATCCATTCGTGGAGCGGGGTCGGCGTGCATACCGATATCGACGACGAGGGGTTGAAACGTCTGATGAAAAACCGCGTGGCGATCCGACGTATCCGCGAGGCGAAAGTGCTTGTCATCGACGAGATCTCCATGCTCGATGCCCGGGCGTTCTCGCTCGTGGAACGGATGTGCCGGCACGCCAAAGGTTCGACATCGCTCCCGTTCGGCGGATTGCAGGTGGTTTTGGTCGGTGATTTTTTCCAATTGCCGCCGGTTTCGCGCGGGGAATCCGCCGTTTCCCGGAGTGACTCCGCCGGGGCGCAGGCGCGATTCGCGTTCGAATCGTCGGCCTGGGAGGCGCTGACCCCGGTCGTCTGCTATCTTTCGGAACAGCATCGGCAAGAGGATCCCGTACTGCTCGAGGTCCTGTCCGCCATCAGGCGGGACGAGGTGTCGGAGACACATGTGGAAATCGTCCGGGCACGGATACTCGGGCCGGACGATTATCCGGACGAGGATTTGCCACGGCTGTTCACGCACAATGCGGACGTGAATACGATCAATACGGCCGCGTTGACGCGGCTTTCGGGACGGGCGCGCGTATTCCGCATGTCCGTTCGCGGGTCCGAGAAACCGCTCGCGTCACTCATCCGCGGGTGTCTTTCGCCGGAAGAGCTTGAGCTCAAGGAGGGGGCTTCGGTCATGTTCACCAAGAATAATCCCGACGAGGGGTACGTGAACGGGACGCTCGGGACCGTGACCGGTTTCGACGATTCCAGCCGTCTTCCGATCGTGCGGACCCGTGACGGCGAATCGATCGCGGTCGAGCCTGCGGAGTGGGTGGTCGAAGAAGGGGAAGTGGTCGTCGCGCGGATTCGGCAGTTGCCGCTCCGTCTCGCCTGGGCGATGACGGTCCATAAGAGCCAGGGAGTCTCGCTCGACGCGGCGGTCATGGATCTGTCCCGGGTCTTCGAATACGGACAAGGCTATGTGGCGCTTTCGCGGGTGCGGACGCTTGCCGGGATCTCGCTACTCGGCATTTCCGACCGCGCGTTCATGACGCATCCGTCGGTGCGCGAGCGGGACGTGTTGTTCCGCGAGGCGAGCACGCGGGCGGAAGCGGCGTACGGGTCGCGAAGCAATGAGGAGGCGAAGCGAGACGAGGAAGCGTTCCTTGTTCTGTGTGGGGCGCGAGATAAACGGGAACAAAAGGGTGAAATGGGAGAAAGAGGAGCAAAGGGAAAGAAACGAAAGGGGAAGAAGTTGTCAGGTGAACCTGGTCGCTATGATGAGATCCGGAAAAAATATCCCCACGCGTACATGCCGTGGAAAGAAGATGAGGACAAGTGGCTTCGGACGCTGCATCTTGGAGGCGCGGACGCCGAATCTATCTCGCGTATGCTCGGTCGCCAGCCGGGCAGTATCCGTTCGAGAATTGAAAAGCTCGGCTTGGGGGAGAAATGAAGAAAGGGATCCGTTGGAGGATCCCTTTTCGTTCGGTGTTGTGGCGGTTCACGCGGATGGTTCCTTCAGGACATCGGTCATCGGGTAGAAGGCGTCCCTTGGTCCGTTTGTGAAGTCGTTGAATTGTTGCTCCTCGATTTTTCTCTTGAGGAAATCGAGGGCACGCAAAACGGTGCCGTCGACATAGGTCTGTCGGCCGTTCACATTGTGTTTGAATTCGAGTGCGACCGTTCCGTCAGGAGAGCGGAGCCGATAGGTATGCCAGCCATGTCCGCCGAGATATTCCGCGGGGACGCCCAAGGCGAGTTGGTCCTTTTTATCACGGATTGCCCTGATCGAATCCTCCCCGCGATAGTCGACCCCGAGCTCTTTGAAGAGTTCGCCGACCTTTTTGGCGGTGCCGCTCTTGTCTTTTT
>FUWD013184403.1_pt1 | contig 16414 bp, 15 predicted proteins | sample 1063281 | NCBI WGS metagenome assembly FUWD01 (sample SAMEA79048168, study PRJEB19326) | metagenome | biome: marine | reverse complement strand
ATAAAGACAAAACAGGTTATAGCATGCGAAATGCCGCATCACCCGGGGAATGAATATCGTCTTAAAGCTTTTAAAAGACGCAAATATTAACCTTGATTACATATACCCCTGCATGGGAACTGGAGACATCACCGTCATGGTACTGGGTGTGGTATCGGCTAAGAAGACCTTGAAAATCATGGAAGATAATTGGATAAAAGTGTGGAGTGACGATCTGTATCATATATAATTGAGAGCTATGTAAGAACCCGGTCAGGTCCACGACCCGCCTGTTTGCGGGGGACAGAGCCCCCGCACTACGTTATATCCTTGTAGCGTTGCCCCTCCGTGGGCAACTTGTTTGCGGGGGACAGAACCCCCGCACTACGTTATATCCTTGTAGCGTTGCCCCTCCGTGGGCAACTTGTTTGCGGGGGACAGAACCCCCGCGCTACGTTGGCTTATTTCCACATCCCGGGGCCCCAGACCTCTGGCAGCACGGCTGTCTGTGACCACTCAGCCGGGATCCTCTGGCCGGTTTTTTCTCCTGCCTTTTCAATCAGTTTTGAAAGACCTGGACGGGCAAATTCCATATGACCACTTTTCTCAGTTCGTCCGTTATATACAGCTTCAGAGCGAAGTCTGCGACCGGCGGTCTTTTCCATCTTTTCACCAAGCCACAGGACACGGTCCACATCGTAGCCGTGCTCAATACCCATCTCATCAATCTGTACAAGCAGATCTTCGATAGTTATAAGACCAACGTAGCGTGGATCCTTATAATAGTATTCACCCGTACCCCTGACCGGCGTGTCATCAAGGAAATTTGCCGGCTGTCCACCCAGTCCACCCAGCGTGCCTTCAAAACGCGTAAAACCTGCTTGCAGAGAGCCAAGAATCGACGCTGAAGCCACACGTTTTGTTCGTGCAAATGAAGCAAATGTGCATCAGTATCAGGCATGGCATCGAGGATCATGGAACAGTAACGATATACGTCAGCGGCCGAGGCTGAGCCGTCATGATCTGCATGTTCGATGTCATATGCACCTATTTCAAACCAGCGTTTTGTAAACTCAACTGCGTCTTTCAGTTCTGTCGCACCACTGATAGGACTTCCCCAGATAGTACTGACAGTACCGCACATCTTGATCCCTGCATCTGTCGCCTTCTGGATGGAACGTTCTGCTTCCTTCCAGTACTGGCTCAATGTCGTACCGGAATTTGCAAAGTGATGTTCCGGATCAGTAGAAACCATCATAAGGATACGGTCAGGACCGTATCCATCTTTTTTCATCTGAATAGCACGATCCACAGCGGGTTCCCGGATAGAAACTGCCGTAAATGTGAGGTCCTCGCGCTTAATGCCTTTTCGTGCAATCCGTTTTAGAAAACGGTCCCCGGCAAAATATTTCAGCACTTCGTCCGCATCCTTGAACTGGGGAATGCCTACCGGACTTCCCAGGTTCGTAAGCTCAATTTCCCTGCAACCGGCAAGGATCATCTCTTCGGCATAAAAAATCTTCGCTGCCGTGGAAATAAACTTCTCCTCATGCTGGAATCCATCGCGAATGGTAACATCACCAATCATTGCCTTCTTCGGCATTCTCGGAAATATTTTCCATAAATCATATTCTGATGCCATAAACTATGCTACCTCCTGAATATTTCAATTTTATAACCGGAAGGCCATGTCATTTGCCCTTAAACACCGGCTTTCTCTTTTCCGCGAAGGCTGCAAGGGCCTCCATCCTGTCTTCAGTCGGGATTGTTACCTCATACGCCTTCGATTCAAGCGGAAGCGCCACACCGAGGCTTGCCTCCGAACCGTAATTAATTGCAAACTTTGCCTGGGCAACACCTATAGGACCATTTTTCGCGATCTCACGCGCAAGTTCTAAGGCGGCTTCCATCAGTTCTTCCGGCTCCACCACACGGCTGACCAGGCCGATTTCGAGCGCCGTCTTCGCGTCAAATCTCCTCGCCGTGAAGACCAGTTCCTTGGCCTTTGCCACACCGACAACCCTCGTAAGCCTCTGAGTTCCACCAGCGCCCGGGATAATCCCCAGACTTGTCTCGGTAAGACCCATCAAGACATTTGAGGAGGCAATTCGAATATCGGATGCAAGGGCCAACTCGGTTCCACCACCAAATGCAAACCCGTTGATCGCAGCGATAACCGGCACACGAACGTTCTCCACGGCCGTAAATGTATTGCGTATTGTAAAAATGAAACGCCTTACCTGATCCTCCGACAGTGTTCTTCTCTCCTTCAGATCAGCCCCGGTTGAAAACGACTGTTTCTTTACCTCACGATCACCCTGCGCACCGGTGATAATGATGCATCTCAGATCCATATCAAAATTGGCTTCTCTAATAGTGTCACCCAGCTCGGCAAGCAGGTCAAAATTGAAGCAGTTCATCGCTTCCGGGCGATTAAGAGTGAGAATAAGGATGCCGTCATCCGTTTTTTCCTTCAGCAACATATCAGCCATGCTTTTCTCCTTTCGTTCAGTCAGATGAAATTGATCATACCTTCAGGTTTCCAAAGCGAGACTCTTTTACCTGAGTGCGAAGAGCAACCTCAAAGGCCCTGGCCAGCTTATCACGGGCCTCACTGAACGCGATAACACCGTCATGGAAATTCAGACATCCCGTATAAAATGGATGACCCTGTTCGTCATAACGATCTCTCATCATCTGACGGAATTCAACCATCTCTTCTTCATTAACCTCCCCGCCTTTTGCCTCGATACCTGCCTTACGCACAGTTTCAACAATAAAACCGGCAGTCTCACCCGACATAACGGTCGTACGACCTCTCATATTGGTAAAGGAGAAGGTAGGGTTGAACGCCCTTCCGCACATTCCGTAGTTGCCAGCCCCGTGATCCGGACCGATAACATAAGTGATTTTGGGTGTATCAAGACAGGTAGCCGCCCTGACCATATCAGAACCGTATTTACCTATACCGCCCCATTCTTCTTTCTTGCCCACCATATAACCCGGGGTGCCCTCGAGGAAAAGAACCGGCAACTTTGAAGAGCCGCAGCGAATCATCCATTCGGTAGCCTTCCTTGCCGCTTCGATATAGATAATGCCACTGGCGTTCGAAGCAATAACTCCCACAGGAATACCCTTCAACCACATCTTGCCGCAGACGACCGAGGTCCCGCGGCCTGGTCCGTAAGTCGGCTTGTATTCATGGAAATAGCTGTCGTCAGCGAGGCATTTCAGCGTGTCATGGATGCTTATATAGCGGTAGGTATCAGCGGGGGAGCAGCTCATCATCTCTTTATAATCAAACTTCGGCTCCCTCGATTCTCTTCGATCTGTATAGAGTTTCTGGGATGGTTCAAACTCCATAATGTCACGCAGTTTCTTTATTCCCTCTTCCTGGCTTTTGACAAGATGGTCGCAACCGCCGGAATGCCTGGTATGGACATAGGCGCCGCCGAGGTCTTCCGCCGCCACGGTTTCGCCGATAGCGGATTTGACCATTGGAGGACCGGCAAGAAAGGCGTAAGACATTTTTTCGATCATGACCGATTCGCAAGCGAGATAAACGATGTATGCGCCACCGGCAGTGTTCCCGCCGGTAGAAAGTGTATACTGTTTTATTCCCTTGGCAGACATGCGGCACATATTATAAAACATTTTGCCGAAGTGATTGTGGTCGGCGAAACTGCCAATCTGCATGGGAAGATAAACGCCGCCCGAATCGGCGATATAGATACAGGGGATCTCACACATCTCGGCAATTTTCTGCGCCCTCATATGTTTCTTGAGTGTAATGGGAAAGTATGTCCCCGCGGCATAGCGATTTTCATTGGCAAAGATCATGCAATCCTTGCCGTGAATCTTGCCGATAACCGTAATCAGACCCCCTCCGGGGATATGACCACGGTTTTCCTGCTCGTATACCTCCCCTCCGTAAACTCTTTTCTTGCCTATGTCATAACCGGCATCAAGACCCACCTCAAAGTACTCGGTGTCCGGATCGATCAGCATTGATATAAGCTCGCGCATCGGTTTCTTGCCCTGTTTTGCAAGACGGTCTATCTGCTTCTGACCGCCGACATTATAGGCCTCATCGCGGTGTTTGACCAGAATTTCATCCTGTGCCATCCAGTGTTTAAGGTTGGCTTCTCTTTCTTTTTCCAGCCTCTCGGCCCTCGTTAATTTTTTCTCTCCCATTGTAGTTGTTCCTTTCACCACTAAATTTATTTCATTCCTAAGTCAGCAAGAAGAAATAACTCATGCACCTTGCTTGTCCTTTTGCTTGTTTTCTGTGTTGTGTCAAAGCATACATAACACGTTATGCGTGCTTCAACACGCCTTGAAAACAAATAAAATTACGGCGCAATCTGTATAACTTATTTATTCTTGATTCCTTAACGCCTGGCGGATCACTACTCTTGTACGATTTCCTTAAGGATCAGAACGGCGCACCACATACCGCCGCGCCGTTCATTTACAGACCACGGAAATCTGTCAAGTAACAGAACCTTCCTGTCGGATTCCTTCGATAATATTGCCGCCAGACCCGAATCAGGCGCCGATTACCAACGATGCCCGTACCATTATTACATCGTATTTACCAGACATAATTTCACCTGTTGCACATACAAATATTAATGGCTACATTACAAAAAGTAGCGCGGGGAATCTGTCCCACGCAAACAAGTCGCCCAGGAGCAAGGCTACGACGATATAACGTAGCGCGGGGGCTCTGTCCCCCGCAAATATATTACCCACGGAGCAACGCTTACTTTTGCACCTATTTTCTTTGCACGTTATCAAATAAATACTATAGAACTGACCTTGGATATATTCCGGAAGATGAGATACAGTAGCGCGTGGCCTCTGTGCTCCACATATTGGTTGCCCACAGAGCTTGCTACTGGGATATTTCCCGGGAGATGAGCTGCAGGGGTTTCAAAATGATGCAGCCAAACGCAGTCATGATGAATCAGTATTGACAAAACCATTATTCGTAATTCATGAAAGGAATTCATTAAGGAATGGAAAATCATTTGCCTCGGGAAGTGACGTTACATGAGGTGGTCTTACGTGACGGTATTCAGAACGAGGATACAATCGTTGCCACAGAGAAAAAAGTGCAGTTAATTGACAAGCTTGTCAATTGCGGGTTCAAACGCATTGAGGTGTCATCCTTTGTTAACCCCTGTCTCGTTCCACAGATGGCCGACGCGGAAGATCTCTGGGATAAGATAGAACGTAAAGAGGGTATCCTTTATTCCGCATTAATCCTCGGAGAAAAAAGTCTTAACAGGGCAATTCGTTGTAACGTGCCCCATGCGGGAGTTTTTGTCTCGGCAAGTGAAACACACAGTCAGAAAAACTCTAACCAGACAATTTCAGAGGCCCGTACGGAAGCATTGAAATTAGTTGAACGGGCACAGTCCGTCGGCATGCAAGTACGTACGGGGATCATGAATGCCTTTGGTTGTGCCTATGAGGGGAAGATTTCTGTAGAAAGGGTAATCGGTCTGGCAAGAGATTTCATGAAAACCGGGCCGGACGAAATCTGCCTCGCTGATACATCGGGTATGGCGAACCCCGGACTGATAAAAAATTTATTAGTCCGCGTGAGGGAAGTAACAGGCAACAAGACAATATCGCTCCACCTTCACAATACCCGTGGTCTTGGTTTGGCGAATGTCCGGGAAGCTCTGCAACACGGGGTTTCGATATTTGACACCTCCATGGGGGGCATTGGCGGATGTCCCTTCATTCCGGGAGCAAGGGGAAATATCGCTACGGAAGATACTGTGGATATGCTTCACGGGATGAATATAGAAACAGGAATTGATTTGAATTGCCTGATTGAAACGAGTCTGGAATTTGAAAAAACTATGGGCAAGAAGTTCCCTTCCGCCTTATCACATCTGCGACGCCACTGAGGCTTCTGACACGCGTAAAACTCTTTACAAGAAACGCCGTTGGTGTTACCCTCCGGAATCGCCCTCTCGCTATTAACGATGTTTTAATACACGTGATAGATTCCGGGGTGTTATCAGGTATTATTGTTTTTATTGAGCGCGTCGCCGGCCCCGCGTTAACTTGTATTGCACACAAAGAGGAATTAAATATCGTGACAAACAAAAAGACATCGTACAGAGACGCTGGCGTGGATATCGATAAGGCCGCCAGCTTTATTGACAAAATAAAACCACTCATCAAACCAACGCGCCGCGCCGGCACTGTAGGAGAAATAGGGCATTTTGGCGGTCTGTTTCACCTTGATACCGAGAAATACAAAAACCCGCTCCTTGTTTCAGCAACCGATGGCGTTGGCACAAAGCTCAAGATAGCCCACATGATGGACAGGCACCATACTGTCGGCATCGACCTTGTTGCAATGAGCGTGAACGATTTAATCGTCCAGGGCGCAGAGCCCCTTTTCTTCCTGGATTATATAGCTACCGGAAAGTTGAGTCTTGAATCGAGTGTGCAAATAGTCGAAGGCATAGCAAAGGGCTGCATTGAGGCGGGATGTGCCCTGATAGGTGGTGAAACAGCTGAAATGCCTGGATTTTACAAGGATAACGAATACGATTTGGCAGGCTTTTGTGTTGGGGCAGTTGAATATGACAACCTCATCGACGGCTCCCGAATCAGGATAGGTGACAGCATTATAGGCCTGACATCAAATGGAATCCACAGTAACGGCTATTCGCTTGTCCGAAAGGTACTGTTCGACCAGTCCGGGCTTGATATCAATGATAAAGTGGAGGGGCTTGAAGATACCATCGGCATGGAACTTCTCCGTCCGACAAAGATCTACGTAAAGACCGTCCTGAATCTTATAAAGAATTTCGAAATAAGGGGAATGGCCCATATCACCGGCGGGGGGCTCACCGAAAATATTCCGAGGATACTGCCGCAAGGCGGGGGGGTTGTGATCGACAGAAACAGCTGGGACCCCCTCCCCATCTTCAAAATCATTCAGGACATGGGCGGGGTTGACGAATCAGAAATGCTCAGAGTATTCAATATGGGCATCGGGATGACAATCATCGTTCCGGAAAAAGATTCGGTAGAGATTATTGATCATCTCGGCAGACTTGGAGAACAGGCCCATATAATCGGTCGTGTCACAAAGAGAAAAAATGAGGACCCGGCTGTAATATTCGAGTAGAGAAATGAAAAAAATACACCTTGGCGTGCTGGTATCAGGCAGTGGTTCGAACCTGCAGGCCATTATCGACAATATTGGATCGGGCAAACTGGATGCATCTATAGATGTGGTTATAAGTGATGTTCCAGGTGTTTTCGCGCTGGAGCGGGCAGAAAATCATGATATCCCTGCAATCGTTATCGATCGTGAGAATTTCAGTACAAGAGATGAATTTGACCGGGAGGCCGTTGCCTGTTTAAAGTCATATTCAATAGATCTTGTGGTCATGGCCGGTTTTATGCGAATACTTACCCCCGGTTTTTTGAGGGCCTTTCCAGGAAGGATAATGAACATCCATCCGGCCCTGCTTCCCTCTTTTCAGGGACTTCATGTACATCAGAAGGCATTCGACTACGGCGTTAAGTTTTCAGGGTGCACGGTACATTTCGCCGACGAGGGGGTTGATACCGGACCCATTATCAGCCAGGCTGTTGTTCCCATTTACGGCGATGACACCGCAGACACACTCCAGCAGAGGATATTAAAAGAGGAACACAGGATCTATTCTCAGGCAATTCAGCTCTACGCTGAGGGAAGACTTGAGATTGACGGGCGGAGGGTACATATAAAAGACTCCAGCAAAATGGGTGCATCCCGCATGCACAACCCGCCACTGGAAAAGTTTTAATATGATTATTGTAAGCGCCTGTCTGCTTGGATTTAACTGTAGATATAACGGCGAGAGATCCCCTGATACTCAGCTGCTGTTATCACCTGTAAGGGATCAGTATGTGCCTGTTTGTCCGGAACAACTCGGTGGTCTCCCTACCCCCCGCGCCCCCTCAGAGATCACATGCGGTGACGGCTTTGATGTGCTTGAAGGAAGATCAAGGATTATCTCTGACTCCGGGGTTGATGTTACAGACTGTTTCCTGCGGGGGGCAAACGAGGTGATGCGCATTGTAGAACTATTCGGGATCTCAGAAGCGATAATGAGAGATAAAAGTCCGTCCTGTGGGGTCTGCTGTATAAAGAGAACAGGCTCCATCGTAAAGGGATCAGGCGTTACATCTGCCCTCCTTTCAAAGAATGGCATCGGCGTGACGTCTTCGGACAAAATTAAATACGAGTTGGAAACTAAAACTTATCGATTATGAATCGGGTGATAAAACTATGTATGATACCATTGTACTCGGGAATGATCCGGCCTCTCTGATAGCAGCGGGTGCCCTGGCAAATCGTGGAAAAAAGACTTTACTTCTGACCATGGATAACGTTCCGGATTTCTTCTCGGAATCAGGATATAAATTCGATATTGACCCCCTTCCGTGGACCGGCTTGAACACAGGAGGCGTCTTCAACCAGCTATTGGCTCATCTCGGGATAAACCCCGAGGCCTCCATTTTGAACCCTGCGCTACAGATAATCTTCCAGAATCACAGAATAGATCTTTGCGGTAATACAGAAGTGGACCTGAAGGAAATGGAGCGTGAATTTCCGGATGATAGCGCGAATTTGGCAAAGTTTTACTGCTCTACCGGAACAACCGCTTCCTTTGCATCCGAACTGATAGATAAGGGACTGCATTTACATCCTGAAACAGCAAAGGATTATATCAAGCTCTGTCAGAAAATACCCTGGATTATAAAGAACAAAAGGGACTTTGGCACAAACCTTGATAATATCCGGGAACAGCACATTACGGGGAAACTCCTCGAAGCTCAGATCCTCCTCCTGTCAAATCTTGATCCTCGCAATATGAGTCCGATTTCTTTCGCGAGGACGCTTTCCACATCTTTAAATGAACTCTCTTACCCTAAAGGAGGCAAATCCCATATCATATCCGAGCTCGAGAAAAAATTTGGTGCAAACGGGGGCGTTGTTGAAAGCTGTTCCTCCCTGGTCGTGGACACAGAAAGAGTCATCAAGATTAATATGAAATCGAAAGGCAAGGACAAAGATATCCCTGCCATCTACGGGAAGAACCTCGTAGTAAGCACAAAATATGAGGGTTTAGCTTCTCTGCTCGAGGGAACCAAGGATCTTTCAGTTTTCAGAAAAAAATATGACAGGTTGAAACCCTCATTTTATCCATTCACCATACATATCGGAGTACATGACAAATGTATCCCGGAGAAGATGGGTGTATATGCAGTTGTATCAGATGAAACAAAATCGGCAGAAAACGGCAATCCACTATTTCTTGAAACGAGCATACCGGGAGATATCCTGCGTGCGCCAGATGGAAAGAGGGCTATGAGCATTACCACCTTTCTAAAAAATCCCCCTCGAAGTTCAACAACAAAGCCCTGGAAAAAATGGCAGAATCCATGCTGAAGAATCTCAACTCCTTTCTTCCCTTTCTTAACGAAAACATCGACTTCATTGATCTGGAAAAATCAATATATGTATCAAAAAGTTATCACAGGACCATCAACCTGAAATACACAATGAAAAAACCGATCCTCGGCATGTCATTCCTGACCGGCAAGACCCCCCTGAAGAATGTTTTTCTCACAGGGGGTATGATGATGCCGGGCCTTGGATTTGAAGGAGAAATCATGTCCGGACTAAACGCCGCGGAACTTGCAATGAGGGAGAATCCGGAATGAAACAAAGGGTACCGGACTTCGGGATTCAGAAACTTGGAGATGCAGCCATTACATCACCTGTTGCATCGGGATACTTTATACACGACAGCAAACGCATTCTTTACGACCGATACCTCCATAACCTGGAGTCCTCGCAAACAACCGAAGGAACCCCTTCATCTATCGAGATCGCCGGTCCGAGAAAAATGATTTATTTCGATCCTTCAAATGTAAAAGCCGCCATCGTTACATGCGGCGGTCTGAGCCCGGGGATAAATGATGTGATAAGAGCGGTAGTCATGGGACTTTACTACCGTTACGGGGTCAGAAACATCGCAGGTATCAGGTACGGTTTTCAGGGTCTTGTACGGAAGTACCATCATGAAGTGCTAAGTCTGACACCCGAAATTGTCAAAGACATACACTCGCTCGGTGGGAGCATTCTCTCCCTGTCTCGTGGCGGTCAGGATATCGCGGAAATGGTTGACACGCTTTGCAGAATGAACATCAATATATTTTTCTGTATAGGCGGAGACGGAACAATGAACGCTGCTGAACTTATAACAGAAGAAATCAACAGAAGAAATTTAAAGATAAGCGTTATAGGTATCCCCAAGACCATAGATAACGATCTGAATCTGATTGACAAGACTTTTGGATTTGATACGGCAATATCCATAGTGGTTAATGCAATTCGATGCGCCCATGTGGAGGCAAAAAGCGCGCCCATGGGGATCGGTCTGGTAAAGATAATGGGGAGAGAATCGGGCCATATCGTGCTTAGCGCCGCCCTCGCGCAAAATGACGTCAATTTCGCCCTGATACCTGAAGATCCATTTGATCTGGAGGGTGAAAAGGGCCTGTTCAAGGCATTGGAAAGACGCCTTCGGGACCGGAAACATGCACTCATACTTGTAGCGGAAGGAGCCGGGCAGGAACTTTGTGCCGGAAACGACCCGAAGCGGACTGACGCGTCAGGAAATACCAGACTCAGTGATGTAGGCATATATCTAAAGACAAGGATCGAAGATTACTTTAAAAAGATGAAAATGGAACACAACATCAAATATATCGACCCAAGCTATACCATACGAAGCGTTCCCGCCAACGCGAGCGACAGTATATACTGTGAACTGCTTGGTCAGCTTGCAGTGCATGCCGGAATGGCTGGGAAAACCGGAATGGTAGTGGGTCTCTTCAATGGAGAATATGTTCACCTCCCATTTAAATCGGTGGCGTTCCGCAGAAAAGTAGACACAGAAGGAAACCTGTGGATGCGTGTCCTTGAAGCAACGGGGCAGCCCGTATCGATGAAGAATTAACACCACTGCTCAGACCTGGGTTTAAAGTAGCGTTGCCCCTGGGGCAACTTGTTTGCGGGGGACAGAGCACCCGCGCTACATGATGCCACTATGACCACTGTATAGTGGGGCCACGGTGATTTTCTAAAAAATTGCTTGCAAAAACACACGATATAGTTTAGGAAGCAACCTGATTTTTTGAAAGGAGTTTGTTATGTCTCGATTTTGTGAGTTCTGCGGGAAAGGACCAGTAGTAGGAAACAGCGTAAGTCACGCGCACAACAAGACAAAAAGGGTCTGGTATCCGAATCTGCAAAAAATGCGTGTTATAGATCCAAAGTCCGGAGGAATAAAGAGTATGAAGGTCTGTACCCGGTGCCTGCGTTCCGGATTCGTCAAGAAGGCCGTCTGATAATACAACGCTGTATTCGTCTGACTAATCCCGGGCGAATACAGTCAGCCCTGTCATGACTTCCCACCCATTATCATCTTTTTAAGACCTGTAATATTTATATGAAATGTTCCACTGCCTGTCTTGCCATACACCTTGCAGTCTTTATTGAGTATCAGTTCATCCTTGTTACCGTTTTTCAGGAGAACCAGGCCCTTCAGATCCCCCTCCTTTAAAAAGAACCTGATGCTTTTGATGTTTTTGAATGGAATCGTATAGGTACCCTCGCCCTTCTCTCCCTCGACAAAGGTTTTTCCGTCCATACTTACACTGCTGCACCTCGTAACAATATCCATCTGATCTACAAAGGTAGCACTGAAATTTTGTTCAGTATCGGGAATCCAGTCCGGTGAGTCATTCCCTGACGTAGCGCCCATGCCCATCATAAAAGGAACAAACAGCATCATCAAAAGGCACATGTATAATTTTTTCATTATTATTCTCCTTCACCAATCTCACAGATATCTATCTCTTGTTTTAACGCCCGGATTATTCCGTCAACATCGGAAACAAAACCCGGCGGGATTAAAAGCTGGACAATCGATTCCCTTCTGTCGATAGTTGTGACGACAGCAAGGCCTTCATATCCCTCAAATATATATTTCGCATATGCAATGTCCCGGCGGTTCAATCTCAGATTCTTTTTTACTATCCCCCCTTCAATCATGTAGTGTTTCGTAACATTCAGGTTTCAAAACATCAAGCAATAAATCCATCCTTGACATGCTACAGCACCTTGACTATATTCAAAGTCCAATCTGAACGTGACAGGAAAAACATGTTGCCAATCACCCACTGGAGATTTCCGAACCCCAACACGAAAGTCCAGACCCGACAAATCGGGACTCTGGCCAGCGAGCTGGAAATCAGCCCGGTGGTATCACAGATATTGATCAATCGCGGCATTATCACCACGGAAGATGCCAAAGAATTTCTCTTCCCATCCCTGAAACAACTGCACAACCCCCTCCTTATAAAGGACATGGAAAAGGGCGTCGACAGGTTGATAGAGGCAATCTCCGGAAATGAAAAAATCGTCGTCTATGGTGATTACGACGCGGACGGCATCACATCCACAGTAATCCTCGTAAAGTTCCTCAGAGAAATTCACGATAACGTATCATATTATATCCCCGAAAGGATTGACGAGGGATACGGACTCAACATGACGGCAATCGACAAATTCAGGGATGAAGGCATAAAACTTATTATAACTGTTGACTGCGGTGTATCAGACCATGAAGAGATCGCCCATGCGGTGTCATCGGGAATTGACGTTATAGTGACGGATCATCATGAGATTCCCGATATCCTGCCCGATTGCAGCGCCGTAATTAACCCTAATCGCAGTGATTGCTCCTTCCCATTCAAATTCCTCGCCGGTGTTGGAGTTGCCTTCAATCTCCTGATCGCGCTCCGCGGAAAACTCCGCAATATGGGTTTCTGGGAAGGCAAAAAGTCCCCAAATCTCAGAGAGTATCTCGACCTTGTTGCTATAGGAACCATAGGTGATGTCGTCCCTTTGCAAGACGAGAACAGGATTCTCACAAAGATAGGCCTCGGGGTATCAAACAATAACAGGAGGATCGGACTTAAGGCCCTGGTAGCGGTAAGCGAAATGAGGAATAAGACTATCAGCGCCGAGGCGGCGGCATTCAAACTCATACCTCGAATCAATGCCGCAGGGAGAATCGGCGCTCCGGGAGACGCCGTCGAACTGCTCCTGACGGAGGATGAGGAAAAAGCTGCCATCCTTGCCGGGCGCCTCGATTCATACAATAAGGAACGTCAGAAGATGGAGAAGGCTATCCTTGAAGAAATACTTGAGTATATAGACACGACAGTCGATATCGATCAGGTAAACTCGCTTGTGTTTTCGTCCCGTAAATGGCACCCGGGTGTAATTGGCATAGTGGCATCCAGACTTGTGGACAGGTATCACAGACCCGCCATACTGATCAGCATAAGAGACGGGATCGGAAAGGGATCCGGCAGAAGTATCGTTGAATTCAATCTGTATGGCGGGATTGAGAAATGTTCATCAATGCTGCTTTCATATGGCGGACACAGATACGCGGCCGGAATCTCGATAAGAGAGGAAGATATCGAAGAATTCTCCAAGGCATTCAGCAGGGCAGTGCATGAAGAAATGGGCGATGAAAAACCTGTTGCGGAAACCATCATAGATGCCCTCTGCGATCTCGATGAAATAGATTATCCCCTCATCTCTCAGATCGAAATGCTGGCCCCCTTTGGAAACATGAACCCCGAACCCGTCCTCTGCGCAAGAGGTATAACGATATCATCCCTTACTACGGTCGGAAACAATCACCTGAAGATGCGCGCATGCGGAGAAAATTCGTATTTCGATACCATATGGTTTAATGGAGGGCATTTCTCCACTCTTCTTTCAGGAGCAACTGCAGAAATAGCCTTTACTCCCCAGACCAACCACTGGAACGGAAAGAGCAGCATCCAGCTCAAGATGAAGGACGCGGCAACAGGATAGCGCCTTGAAAAGATTGATAAACTCGTAAAAAATCGAAAAGTACCATTTTTCGTCATTCCGGCGAAAGCCGGAATCCAGTCACTCGAAATGACAGCCAGAAATGAAGGTTATTTCTCTAACTCTTTACAAAAGAGACACTTCTCACCCTTACACTATTCCCATTCTCTCTTGTCGATAATGGACTTATCCTTGTCGTACAGTCCCTCTTTGACCGGTTTAATCCTGTCTATCCGTACGGCGCAAATTGCGCTGAATACATCTGAGAAACGTTTGTCGCCAACGGCCGCGTATTCTTCATCATCCACTACCACGACCGTGAGAATATCCTTGTAAGACTCTCTCGTTACCTCTACCTGAAATCTGACCTGCGGAAACGCCTCCCCTACCCTTGCCACCTGGCCCGGCGTGACAAACATTCCTCTGACCTTGACTGCGTCGCCCACCCTGCCGGCAATACCGCTCAGTCTACGGGATGTTCTGCCGCAGGCGCAGTCTTCTTCAACAATGCTTGACAGGTCTCCTGTCCCGAAACGTAACAAGAAAAATATATCATTCAGCCTGGTTACCACTACCTCACCGAGTTGTCCCGGCTCGACACACTTGCCTGTGGAGGGATCCACGATCTCGACAATTACATCCTCACAGATATGCCATCCGGCTTTTTCTGAACATTCGTATGCTATGTCTCCAACTTCTGTAGCCCCATACATCTGAAAGGTATCTATTCCATATTTCTCTTCAAACATTATCCTGAGTGATGACTGGAGAGGTTCGGCCACAAAACACGCCCTCCGGAGACCGAAATCCTTTTTAAAATCATATCCCATATCTTCCGCTTTATTGATAACAGCGTTTAAAAAACTCGGCGTGCCGGTATATCCGGTAACTCCAAGGTCTCGAATCAACTGGACCTGCGTCTCGGTACCCGATGTTCCAGAGGGAATCACTGTCGCTCCGGCAGACCTGAGACCTTCATGAAATGTCAGGCCCGCTGCCACCATATGATATGAGAAGGTATTGAGCACCCTGTCGCCCTTGCGAAAACCCGCGGCAAAGTAGCCCCTGCCCCACAATTGATTCTCCCCGAGGTGCGGTTCATAGACCGGTCCTGGTGATATGAATATTCTATCTATATCCACATTTTCACCACTGAATCCCCCGAAAGGCGGGTCGCGTTGTTCCAGTTCTGCAACTTCCTCTCTTGAAATTACGGGTAATTTTTCAAGATCGTCTGTGGAAGTGATGTCTGATGGTTTCAGACCGAGCCTGTCTAATGTTTCTCTGACCATTTTGGAATGTCGGTAGCCCGAGTCAACCATCGCGGATAATCTCAGATTGTTGTCTTCTTCCCTGCGCAGTGTTGATCTGATTTCGCTCTCATCAAAAACCTGTCCATCTCAATCCCCTCTTTTACCGGTTGCCGGTTACCGGTTGCCGGTTGCCGGTCTGCTGTGAACCGGTAACCGTAAACCATTTCTTTGTTGGGTTTCGCAAGCTCTACCCAACCTACAGCTGCAAACCGTAAACCATTTCTACAACTTACAACCACCTTTTGCGTCTCTTGTAAGACTTTACGTCTCCGTATGACCTGGCGTCACCGGACATCCCCATCCCAAGATAAAACTCCTTTATATCGGGGTTTTCCTTGAGCTCAGAGGAAAATCCTTCCATGACTATCTTACCGTTTTCCATGATATAACCATAATGAGCTATCTGAAGGGCCATGGTCGCGTTCTGTTCCACCAGTATGATTGTTGTCCCCTGTTCCCTGTTTATCCTCTCTATTATGCGGAATATCTCCTTTACCACAAGGGGGGCAAGCCCGAGAGACGGTTCGTCGAGGAGAAGCAGGTGCGGGTGCGCCATCAGGGCACGCCCCATGACAAGCATCTGGAGCTCACCTCCACTGCAATAACCGGCCAGGGCTTTTCTTCTCTCTTTCAGAGGCGGGAAATATTCATAGATAAGATCCATATCTTTCCTGTAGGGTTTGCCCCAGCGTGTGGCTGTGCCTACTCTCAGGTTCTCCTCTATTGTCAGATATTTGAAAGGTTGTCTTCCCTCAAGCACCTGGATGATACCCTGACGCGTTATCGTCTCAGGCGGTGAATTCTGAATGGATTTTTTTCTGTAAACGATGTCGCCATCCGTGACCTTTCCATTCTCCGTTTTAAGAAGTCCCGAAATAGCTTTCAGGGTTGTAGTCTTTCCGGCACCGTTGCTGCCAAGGAGAGATACTATATGGTTCTCCTCAACTGAAAGAGAAACACCTTTCAGCACCTGGATAACATCTGAATAGACCACACTTATATTGTTCAACTGAAGCAATGTACTATCTTCCATAAATTCCTCTTGTTTTCCTCCTGTCGTGTCAATCAGGAGATGCCATTTCGACCGCAGGGAGAAATAACAGTGTATCGTTGATAAGACACTCCAGGTCCT
>FUWD012902743.1_pt1 | contig 16431 bp, 16 predicted proteins | sample 1063281 | NCBI WGS metagenome assembly FUWD01 (sample SAMEA79048168, study PRJEB19326) | metagenome | biome: marine | reverse complement strand
AAAAATGGCTGAAATGCTGGATGTCGCTGAAGAAAGGAATATTGATCAATTATTAGAAACCCCATTCAAGTTAGGAGATACACCAATTACAACGATAGGTGAGGGTGTATTAGCATTCAGAGATCAAGAATGGGTAAAAATATTTAATAATGCAGTAGATTTAATTCAAAAAGATAAAATTGAAAACGCCAAAGAGAAAATAGAAATAGCTATCCTTCTCCATCCTTCAAAAGGAGAAAATTATTCTACTTTAGCTGCCATTCATCTAAAAAATGAAGATATGGATGCAGCTGTTGCCACAGCAAATAGAGGTCTCGAAGCAGATGATACAAATTCAATGTTGTATGAGCTTAAAGCGGATGTTTCGTTACAACGCGATGATTTGGATTTAGCGAGAGATTTATACCTTAAATCCATAGAGTATTCAGATGATCCAGGACCTATCATGAGGAAATTACTATTTGTCTATATTGATATGGGCGATAATCAAAGGGCTATCGATTATGCCAATGAACTCTTGAATAAATACCCTAATGATGCAAATTTATATTATAATGTAGGGGTATTATATCAGCGTTTAGCAAAAGATATTCAAATTCGTTCAAAAGAAAATTTCAATAGATTAAATGAAATGGACTCTCCTCCTGAAGCCTTAATTAGTCAAGTTTATTCAGATTTCCGAGAAGTACGTAAATATGCGAATAATGCAAAAGATTTTTTTTATGAAGCCAGCGACCTTGAAAAAGATAAGAATTTAGATACAAAACATGCGATATCTGAGATGAAGTCAGCAATGGATCAAATGGATGATATTTTCATTCCATCTATTAGAAAAATCGCTAAATCTGCAGGAGTTGAATTAAATTAAAAACGGAACAATTCTGTTCCGCCTTCTTTTAGTTCAATGTACTTTAGTTTATAAATTCAACCAATCCGCTTTCGTTTAATTAAATATTCTGATAATGCCATGTCCAATGGCAAATCTGTGGATAACTGCACGTAGTCAATATTTTTTTGTCTGCAATTAGATTTAATATAATCACAAAACTGCTCCATACTTTTTTTGATAATCTGACTGAATATGCCAAGGGTCAGTTACAATCTCTTCCCCAGATTCCATATCTCTAAATCGAGTACGTTGAGTAAAATCTAAGGTGAGTTCTTGAGGATCTAATACATGAAAAACGATAACCTCATGACCTTTATATCGAAAGTGTTGTAATCCTGAAAGAACTTTATCTGGGTCATCAAATAAATCAGATATGAGAATTATAAGACCTCGTTTTTTAATAGCTTCCGCTGTTTTATGCAAAACGGGTGCAATAGTAGTTTCAGGTCCCGCGATTATATTTTGCATTTGGGAAAGGATAATATTCAAATGACTTCTTTTTGATCTTGCAGGAATATTAACTCGGATACGGTCATCAAAAAGTGTCAACCCAACAGCATCTTGTTGCTTTAACATAAGATATCCAAGAGATGCTGCTAATATTTGAGCATACTCCAACTTGGTCATATTTTTAGATTTATAGGTCATGGATAAACTTTGATCAACTAAAAGGTAAGATTTAAGATTGGTTTCTTCTTCAAACTGTTTAATGAAAAAGCGATCTGTTTTCCCCCACAATTTCCAGTCAACATGTCGAATTTCATCACCAGCACCGTAGGCACGATGTTCAGAAAATTCTACTGAAAATCCGTGATAGGGACTCTTGTGTAATCCAACAATAAATCCCTCCACTACAAATCTTGCTTTTAGCGATAAATTATTTAACCGGGAAATTATATCCGGGGTGAGAATATGACCGCCAGGCATTGGAATTTATCTTTTAATTGGTAGTTTCCAACAGTTTTTCAAGGATGTCATCTCGGCTAATACCATCTGCTTCTGCATTGAAGTTGGGTATAATTCTGTGCCTGAGGACGGGGTTCAACATTTGTTGAACATCAGCAATTTCCGGAGTAGTTCTTCCATCTAAGAGGGCTTTTGCTTTAGCCCCCAGAATAAGATACATACTGGCTCGGGGACCAGCACCCCATTCCAACCAATCTTTGGTAGCTGCTCGCAGTTTGTCCATTATTTGAAGTTCGTGTACTGTTTACAAAATCTACTGCATATTCAATAACATTATCAGCCACAGGAACATTCCGCACCAATTCTTGAAAGGCAAAAAGATCTTCTGCTGATAATACTCGATTCACTTTTTTAACATCTGTACTGGTGGTTGATTGAACAATGGCAACTTCTTCATCTCGAGATGGATAAGAAATCAAAATATTAAACATAAAACGATCCAATTGCGCTTCGGGCAATGGATAGGTTCCTTCTTGCTCGATAGGGTTTTGAGTTGCTAAAACAAAAAATGGTTCTTCAAGGGTATAGGATGTACCACCTGCCGTTACTTTATGTTCTTGCATTGATTCCAACAATGCGGCCTGTGTTTTTGGCGGAGTTCTATTTATTTCATCGGCCAGAACAATATTAGCAAAAATAGGACCTTTAAAAATTTAAATTCTCGTTTACCAGTTCCATGTTCTTCTTCAATTATTTCTGTACCGGTGATATCAGATGGCATCAAATCAGGTGTGAACTGTATGCGATTAAACGACAGATCCATGGCGTCGGAAAGCGTTTTAATGAGAAGTGTTTTTGCTAATCCAGGCACCCCTTCTAAAAGAACATGTCCTCTACAAAGAAGTGAAATAAATAAGTGCTCAACAATTTCTTTTTGACCGATAATAATTTTAGAGATTTCCTGAAATAATTTCTCTTTATCGGCCTGTAATTTTTCTACTAACTGAATATTATCCATAATTTACCTTATAATTTTAGGGTTGAAATCTAATGGTGTCCTTTGAGCTCCACAATAAAAATTCACTCAATGCCCCATATTATTTATTGGTAAATTCCCACCGATTTAATTACTATTAAAAACAATATAGGAACGTATTTAATTGGAAAAAATTTGCATTAAGGGAATGAATCATGAAGAACTCCAAACCCTATGTATTGAAGCTGGAGAAACAAAATTCAGGGGCGGGCAGTTATTTGAATGGCTGTATCGTCATGGAATATCTTCCTTTGATTCCATGTCAAATATTAACAAATCATTTAGAGAACATTTAAATGAGCATTTTATACTTCATACGCTCACAGTAGAAAATTCATTACCATCTGAAGAGGATAAGTCTGTTAAAATACTATTTCGAACACAAGATGATCATTTTATTGAAACAGTTTCAATGGTAGAAAATAATCGCCATACCGTATGCCTTTCATCTCAGGCTGGATGTGTATTGGATTGTCATTTTTGTGCAACGGGAAAATTGGGATTAAAACGAAATCTCAGCACAGGGGAGATTGTAGATCAGCTAATTTATGTGAGAGAGAATACGGATCAGCCAATTACCAATGTAGTTTTTATGGGGATGGGCGAGCCATTCCATAATTACGATAATGTATTAAATGCCTCAGACATTTTTCATTCCCCAAAAGGCTTCAACTTAGCGTCAACCCGCATTACCATCTCAACAGCAGGATTACTTCCTCAAATAAATAAATATATTAAGGAGAAAAGGCGTTATAAATTGGCTATTTCTTTAAATGCATCTAACGATAAAGTAAGAACTAAAATTATGCCCATTAATAAAAAATGGTCTATTAATGATCTTATTAAATCCGGCAAGGAATATTCAAATCAAAAAAAACGGTTAATCATGTTTGAATATGTATTATTAAAGGGAATCAATGACTCAGAAGAAGATGCATTAGAATTGGCACGATTATTACAAGGAATACCATGCAAAATTAATTTGATCCCCTATAATGAAATTGAAGGAAAGTATCAAAGACCCGATGAAACTACAATTACAAAATTTTCAGAAATACTACACAATTATAGAGATGAGTATAGAGTGTTGGTTCGGTGGAGTAAAGGTCAAGATATTGCTGCGGGATGTGGTCAATTAGCAGGACAAAAAAAGTGAACCTGAATTTTATATCTTCTTGTATAATAAGTAAATTACCCGAACTACCTCAATCGGCTGTGATTTTAGGTTCAGGCTTAGGAAAATTTATTGATAGTTTGGATAAACCAATTGTTATCCCTTATTCAGAAATACCAGACTACCCCTGCTCTACAGTATCCGGACACAAGGGTGAATGGGTATTTGGATATATCCACAATAAGCCTGTTATTTGTGCTAGCGGTCGTTTTCATTATTACGAAGGGTTTAATTTAGATGAAATTACTCTCCCAATATCAGTTATTCATTCTCTTGGTTGCAAAAATGTTATAATTACAAATGCTGCCGGATGTTTAAAAAAAGAATGGCAAGTTGGCGACCTCATGCTCATATCGGGATATTTGGATTATACATTTCGAAATGGCACTGACACCCCACCAATTGTGTTATTAAAAGCGGATCAAATAAACAAAAAAATAAAATCCATTGCAACTGAACTAAACATATCATTGCGGGAAGGAATTTACACCTGGGCATTAGGACCAACTTATGAAACACCAGCAGAAATTCAAGAAATTATCTCATTAAATGGGAATGCAGTAGGAATGTCAACCGTTCCAGAAATTAGAAAGGCCATTGAATTAGGGATGAATGTAGTGGGAATTTCCTGTTTAACCAACTATGGCGCTGGAATGGAAGGCTCTGTATTATCCCATGAAGATGTACTTGAAAACTCTAATCTGGCAAATAAAGAATTTTCAAGGTTGCTAATAGAGATTGTATAATAATGAGTTTAACAACTTGATTTACCCATGTTTTAAGACTTGTCAGATTTTTTTCTGCTTGTAGTTATGTTTTGTGAGCAGTGGAATAGTACTTTTACTCAAACTCCACAACAGTAATTCCTGCCCCTCCCTGATCTTCATCGGCAAAGTGAAAGTTTGCCACGAACGATTGTTCACTAAGGAATTCGTGAATTGCTTCCATTAATGCACCAGTACCTTTCCCATGAAGTATATGAACAAAATTCATCCCGGATATAAGGGCAGAATCAAGATGTTTTTTAGTCTCATGAAGTGCTTCATCTACTCGCATTCCCCTTAAATCAATTTGAATTTTTGCAATAGAAAAGGTCTTATTCATTGATATATTTGGTTTAGAATTTGATTCTGAACTTTCAGAGACCTCTGCTCGTTGAAGTTCTGCCAATTTTAGAGTAAGAGTAATGCCGTTTACCTCTACCCGAACCCTATTTTTTTTATCAGGAAGATGAATTATTTTCCCCTTACTATTAAGATGGGGAATATAAATAATGCTTCCTTTTTGGAGATCACTTTCTAAAAGTGAATTAAATTCTTCCTCCGCTGTTTTATTCTGAATTTGTAAATTTTCAAGTGTATTTTGAAATTGATCCTTTACCTTTTTAATGGTTTTTTTGTTAGCCTGATTAACACGGATTTCTGCAATGAGATTCTCTGCTTCACGCCTTGTTGATAATATTATTTTTTCTGCTTCTAAAAGAGCAGTGGACTTTGCCTTTTTATGGGCTTTATTAATTTCCTTCTCCTTGTTGAATGTTTGGGTTTCAATTTGCTCAAGTTTTTTTTCACGATTTTCCAAATCAATACGGAGGGATTCTGCTACCAACCGTTCTTTTTCAAGCTGCCCCAATATATTTTCAAGATTCACAGAACCATCACCCACCAACTCACTTGACCTATTAATTATATCTTCACTTAATCCCATTCGTTTAGATATTTCCAGAGCATAGCTTGCACCGGGGGTTCCCAGCTGTAGTTCATAGGTAGGAGCAAGTGCATCTGAATCGAAAATCATCCCCCCATTTATAATACCCCTTTCATCAGAGGCCCACACTTTTAACGATCCTAAATGAGTGGTTGCAATTACGGTACAATGCTTTTTTATGAAGAATTCCATAATGGATTGGGACAATGCTGCACCGGCATCAGGGTCTGTTCCTGTTCCCAATTCATCTAATAAAATGAGGCTACTTTCATTGGCCTCTGCAACTATTGTAGCAAGGTTTTGAATATGAGCTGAAAAGGTTGATAGGTCATTTTCCATGGATTGCTGATCGCCAATATCTGCCATAAATTTTGTGTAAACTGGAAATTGAGCCTTTTTTGCTGGAATATAAAGACCGCATTGAGCCATGAGAACATATAACCCTATACTTTTTAATACTACAGTTTTTCCTCCAGCATTAGGTCCGGAGAGAAGTAGAATTTTTTCTTGATTTAGTTCAATATCTAAGGAAACAGCTTTTTTTTCAACCAATGAAAAAAGTGGGTTCACCGCATTTTCTACTTTTAATATTCCATTTTCATTCATTTCTGGACAAATAGCATTAATTTGATAGGCAAGTTTTGCCATAGTATTATGCTGATCTATGTATTTTAGAATATTAAAAGATTCTTGTATTTCATTATAATAGGGTTGAAAAAATGCAGTTAGTTCACGGAGTATGCGGTGTCTTTCTTCAGTTAAGGAAAAATGTAATTCCGTTAATTTGTTATTTAATTCAATAATTTCTAACGGTTCTATATAGGCAGTTTGTCCCGTTGAAGATTGATCTTGAATTATACCCTTTACCTTCCTTTTTCGACTAATTTTAAGGGGTAAAACAGAGCGACCATTTCTAAATACAATTTGGTCTCCCCCCAACCAATTCTCCTGCTTTGCATGGATAAATACTTTTTGCATGGTGTCTTTAATACTTCCTTCAGCCTTGGATATAGAGCGGGTAAGACGTTTTAATTCGGGACTAGCATCAGATCTAATTTGAAAACTATCATCAAATATTTTTTCAATTTCTGATTGACATGATTTTGAAATTATTAAATTTTTACCATTAACATGCCAAAGTGGAAAATCACTTTTAATTAAATATCGTTTTATGGTGGATGATAAAATTAATAATTGATACAATTCACGAAAGTTTTCAGGGAGGAGTTGAAATCCACTAATATTAAGGGAATCAATCCAGCTTGAAATATTTGGAATTGTTTCTAGGGGTAGAGGATTTTTCCTTTGAAATGCAGAGAGAAACTCATTGCAGTAATCCTGAACATCTGAAATTTTCTGAATTTTTATTAAGGGAGTTAATTGGGTGAAAAAATCCTTATTGAGAGAGCATAGACAATTATCCTTTAGCCAATTACGAATAATATCAAATCCGGTATCTCTATAAAATTCTGAGCTGCAAATTGAATCGTTTCGATTCATAATTAAAGGATTTTTCTAAGGCTGATTTAATATATCTTGGACATTTTTCTCATTAGAATATTCTTTAACTTTCTCCTGCAATATTTCTAATTTATTATCCATAGGCATGGTTAATATCACCAGTTCCTTCACGTGGTCACATATTTGGTACATCACCGATTCCTTTTCTAACTTCTGGCGGATTGTGTTTTCCTGATCAAGTTTAATTGGGAGCGCCTGAATTATAAAAATAAGCAGGCTGATAATAAGAAACCCTTTCAGCAATCCTAAAAGCAGTCCTAACAGCCGATTTAACCAGCCAAGTAGAACCAGTTCAATAAATTTCTGTAATATTTTTGCTATCATGGTAATAACTATTACCGATACTACGAATACTCCCAGATAGGCCACAGTAATTCGTAGGGTTTCTCCATCTATATAGGGGAGAAGAAAGGGTACAAGTAAATTGTGAAATTTTGATGCCAGAATGAAGCCGCCGATAAGACTTAAAAGGCGCCCTATTTCTTCAATAAAACCATGGCGAAAACCATTCAAGGTGAAAAATGCAAGTATAAGACTTATAATAATATCAGGGGGGGTAATTGCCATTAACTTAGCTCCTCTTGGACAATTTTCTGTACCAGTTTTCCATCTGCAGATCCAGCAAATTCTTTCATGGCAGCACCCATAACTTGTCCCATATCCTGTATAGATTCTGCCCCGGTATTTTCAACAATATTTTTCACTGTTTCTCTTATTATTTCCTCAGATAATTGTTCCGGTAAATATTTTTCCAGAAGTGACAATTCATAGGCTTCTTCTTCAGCCAGGTCATCCCTGTCACCTTTTTGGTATTGGTCAATGGATTCCTTCAATTGTTTCGCTGCAGATTTGAGGATTTTTAGTGATTCCTCATCGGTTAATGATTCCCCTTTGTCAATTTTGGCGGCTTTAAGTTTACCTATAATATTTCTTAAGCCCATCATTTTTGCCTTTTCTCCGGCTTTCATGGCGACTACTAATTCTTGTTGTAATTGGTTTAGCATGCATAATCCTTTGATGAATTTCAAGAGAATTTACAGGGGATAAGTAAATTGCCCCAATGGAAATAGCTCACCCTTATCTTGTATTTCCAATAAAAAGTTGTCTAAATTAACGGTCTTATGAGGCATTGGTATTTTCAATTAATACGACTAATAAACGGGGAGAATTTATAAAAATTAAATGCACTTGAACAGGTGCATTTTTTGGTTTACAAATTAATTATATGAAGCAAACTTTAGAACAATTAATTAAACTGCAGGAAATAGACCAACGTCTCCTTGAGATAAAAGAACATATGGGAGATTTACCTGTAACCGTTGAGACACAGGAATTGGAGGTAGCTTCTCTTCAATCGGAAAACGAGCAAAAACAAAGTCGGATTGAAGAAATCGAAAAAGAGATTCGTCATCATGAAAGTGAAATTGAAGATTTTACAACTAAATTGGAAAAATATAAAGAGCAGCTTTTTTTGGTTAAATCAAATAAGGAATATGATGCCATCAGTCAGGAAATTGATCATATGAAAGCAGCCATTACGGAATCTGAAGATGTGCAGCTTAAATTTGAAGAAGAAAAAACAGAATTAGAGGAAAATATTAAGCTCAATACTAATAAAATTGAAACCATTTCTGAATCATTATCAACCAATCGGGCTGATCTGCAATCTGCATTAGCTGAAACAACTATCGAACAGGAAGATTTGGAAACAAATAGATCTGTAATTTTTGACAAAATTGAGTCATCTCATTTGAATGCGTATGAAACTCTGCGAAATGCACGGGATGGCGTTGGAATGGTAAGTATAATGGGCAAGGCTTGTGGTGGATGTTATAGTCAGCTTCCACCTCAGACTATTATTGAAATAAAAGAAAATAGTAAAATTATTAATTGTCCTAATTGTGGTGTATTGCAATTTTGGGATGGTGCAGAAGAATAATTGAGGTTGGTGAAATGGTCGCGCCCGGCAACCGCCGGGGGAGGAAAGTCCGAACTCCGCAGAACAAGGCGCCTCTTAACAGGAGGACCCCGCGTATAGTGGGGATGGCAAGTGCAGCAGAAAGTAAACATCCCAATCTTGTATTGGGAAATAGGTGAAATGGTGGTGTAAGAGACCACCAGTATTCATGGAAACATGAATAGCTGGGTAAACCCCGCCTGGAGCAAGATCAAGCAATCCAGTGTAGTTCGCACGTTACGGATGGGTAGATCGCAAGAACTCGATCGCGAGGTCGAGACCAGATGAATGACCATTATCCCGATTCATCGGGAAACAGAATTCGGCTTATTATCCAACCTCACACATTTTTATATGATTGAACCAGAATGGAAATTTAAATCAGTCAATGAAGACTGTGTCAATCAGGTGGCAGAGACCTTCAGTCTGCCACATACTATCGCACGGGTAATGAGCCTCCGGGGAATTAATTCAAGAGCCGATTCCAAAGAATTCTTTTATTCGGATATTAACCAAATGCACAACCCCTTTCTTATGGCGGATATGGACAAGGCTGTGGAACGAATTTTAACTGCAATCTCAGAAAAGAAATCCATTCTCATTTTTGGCGATTATGATGTAGATGGCACAACCTCTGCTGCATTTCTAACCCTGTTTTTCCGGTCAATAAATGTAGAATCCCATTATTATATCCCCAGCCGAGAAAAAGAAGGTTATGGAATTTCCACCCAAGGAATTGATTATGCAAAATATATTGGTGCGGATATTTTTATCACTTGTGATTGTGGAATAAATGCCTTTGAAAAAGTAGCTTATGCAAATGAGAAAGAGTTGGATGTTATTATCACTGACCATCATAAACCAGACAAAGCTCTTCCTGATGCTTATGCAATTGTAAATCCAAACCGATTTGATTGCCCCTATCCATTCAAGGGTTTATGCGGAGCAAGCGTGGCCTTTAAATTAGCATTAGCGATTTGTGAAAAAGGGGGATATAATCCGGGGTATGCCTGGGGAAACTCCGATATTGTAACATTGGGAATTGCTGCTGATTTGGTACCCATAAAGGATGAAAACCGAATTATTGTACATCATGGCATTCAGCAAATGAAAAAAGAGACCAACCTGGGTATAACAGCCCTTCAAAGAACAGGTGGATTATTAGGAAAGGAAATTACTGTTGGCAGGCTGGTTTTTTGGATGGCACCAAAGATTAACGCTGCGGGAAGATTGGGGGACGCATCACGGGCGGTGAAACTCCTTACCACTCAAAACCCTATTTTAGCTAAAGAGATTGCTGAAGAATTAGAAGTTGAAAATAATCGCCGTAAAGATATCACTTTACAAATTACTAATGATGCCCTCTACATGGTTAATACCCATTGTGATCTTGAAAATGAGAATGCCATTGTATTGGGTCATAAAAATTGGCATCCTGGAGTTATTGGAATTGTTGCTTCACGGATAAAAGAAACTTTCGCCCGCCCGGCAATAATCATGTCATTAGATGATAGTGAAGGCAAGGGTTCATGCAGAAGTATTCGTGGATTTGATATGGTAGATGCTTTAAGGGATTGTAAAGAATTTTTAACTGGATTTGGTGGCCATCCCATTGCAGCAGGTCTCTCAATGAATTCTGCCGACTTTAATTCATTTAAAGAAAAATTTATTCAGATTGCAAATGACAAAATTTCAACAGACGATTTAATTCCTACAATCTATGTAGATTCAATGTTGAATTTAGAAGAATTAAACAGTCGTATGATTAAATTTCTGAATGCCATGGAACCTTATGGGCCGGGGAATATGCGTCCGGTTTTTGTAACCAATAATTTATTCGTTGATGGTATTCCAAAATTGCTGGGAAAAGATCAGAACACATTAAAATTTTCTGTGAAGCAAAATAAAACCCCATTTGAATCTATTGGATTTAATATGGCAGAACATTATGAAAAGCTCATTCAGAATGCGCCTATTGACATTGCTTATGTGGTGGGTGAAAATTATTGGAATGGACAAAGAACAATTCAACTTGAACTAAAAGATATTAAGTTAAGTAAAAATTATGCCTAATCCATACATATCCGGGACTGGATTTTATTTGCCACCACGCATAGTTACAAACGATGAACTTTCAACCTATATGGACACCTCTGATGAATGGATTCAAGAGCGGACAGGTATTAAAGAACGCCATTATGTTGAAAAGGGTGAGGGTCCATCAGATATAGCCATTCCTGCAACAAAGCAAGCGTTAAATGCGGCAGGACTTAAAGTTAGCGATATTGATTTTATTATTTTCGCAACATCTACGCCGGATTTTTATGCTCCTGGTTCTGGTTGCCTTCTCCAGGAAAAAATGGGGTTTAATGAAATAGGCGCCCTGGATATTCGGGTGCAATGTTCAGGATTTATTTATGGGTTGTCCATTGCGGAACAATACATTCGAACCGGAACCTTTAAAAATATTCTACTTATAGGAGCAGAGGTACAATCCACCGCTATGGATTTAACCAATGCAGGTAGAGATACTGCAATAATTTTTGGAGATGGTGCAGGCGCCGCCATCATTTCAGCCACAGATGAGGATAGAGGAGTTCTATCTACCCACATGCATTCAGAGGGGAAATACTTAAAAGAGTTGTGGTTAGAGTCACCGGCCTCTAATGCTGGTTATCCCAGAATAAATAGGGAGGCATTGGATGAAGGAAAACAGTTTTTGAAAATGAATGGGAAAGAAGTCTTTAGACATGCGGTTACCCGTTTCCCGGAAGTTATTAATGAAGCATTGGAAGCAAATAACCTCACGTCAGAGAATATTGATTTGCTCATACCCCATCAGGCAAATCTTCGCATAACCCAAATGGTGCAGAAGCGATTGAGTTTACGTAATGAGCAGGTATTTTCTAATATCCATAAATATGGGAATACAACAGCCGCCACAATTCCCATAGCTTTAGCTGAAGCCTTTAATGAAGGAAAAATAAAGGATGGTGACCTATTAGTTTTAGCTGCCTTTGGTTCAGGATTTACTTGGGCATCGGCGATAATGAAATGGTAATAACAAATAATAAATAGAAAATAATGGAACAATTATATTTTACAGAAGAGCATAAAATGCTCAGAGATATGGTTCGGGATTTTGCCCGGAATGAAGTGAAGCCTCTTGCTCAGGAATTAGATGAAAAAGGAGGATTCCCTCATGAATCGGTGAAAAAGATGGCAGAACTGGGGCTTATGGGAATCCCCTGGGATGAAAAATATGGCGGTACAGGAATGGACACCATGGCATTAGTTATTGCTATTGAAGAAATAGGAAAGGTCTGTCCATCAACAAGTGCCACAATGATGGCACATACCAGTTTGGGAACAGCGCCCATTGCTGTTTTTGGCACCGAAGAACAGAAGGAGCAATATCTTCCGGGGTTGGCATCGGGAAAACAAATTGGAGCATTTGGACTTACCGAACCCAATGCAGGAAGTGATGCCGGGAACACGCAAACTCGCGCCATATTAAATGGTAATGAATTTATTGTTAATGGTGAAAAAGCCTTCTGTACCAATGCCGGAGAAGCATCTATTATTATATTCACAGCTGTGATGGTTGAGAATGGAGAGGAAAAAGGAATATCTGCCTTTGTAATTGATGCAGATACCGAAGGGTTATCTCTTAATCCACCTGAAAAGAAAATGGGGTGGTGTGGTTCCGATACCCGCTCGGTGTTTTTCCGAGATATGCGCATTCCTAAGTCCTCCGTATTAGGCAAACCATCCAAAGGATTTAAACAATTTCTAAAAACGCTAACCGGAGGTAGAATTACTATTGGGGCTTTGGGAATTGGAACTGCCCAAGGAGCCTTCGCCAGAGCACTGGCATATTCACAAGAGCGAGAAGCCTTTGGAAAACCCATCCATAAGTTTCAAGGAGTTTCCTTTAAATTATCAGATATGGCAACACAAATAGAAGCTGCTCGCCATTTGGTTTATCATGCCGCATGGAAAAAAGATCAGGGCTTATCGGTAATCAGGGAAGCTGCCATGGCAAAACTTTTTTCTAGTGAAACTGCCATGATGGTAACCACAGAAGCCATACAGGTTTTAGGAGGTTACGGATACATAAAAGAATACGATGTAGAGCGATTTTTCAGGGATGCAAAAATTCTGGAAATTGGTGAAGGGACTAGCGAAGTCCAGCGTATGATAATTGCTAGAGAATTAATAAATTCTGTGCAATCTGTATGATAACTGTCCAATTGGAAAGTGATGGAGTTGATCTACCTAATATTGATGGAGATTGGATATCTGGGATTTGTAATAATATTCTCAAAGACTTTGAGCATTCAAAAGCAGCCGTAACGATTATTTTTTCCACCGATTTAAAACTCAGAAAATTGAAAAAAGAATATTTTTCTATGGATATGTTGACGGATACGATTTCATTTAATTTAGAAGAAAAGGGTGAAGCAATCGATGGTGAAATTTATATCAGCCTAGAAAGAGTAGCAGAAAATTCAAAAATATTTGAGCAGGATTTTGACAAAGAATGTAAAAGAGTCATTATACATAGCATCCTCCACTTATTAGGCTTTGATGATCAGACTTCAGAAGACAAAATAAAAATGACCCAACTAGAAGATTATTATCTTTCAAATACAATTGGCGTAGACCAAATCTAAGCAGTGGAATACATAATTACTTTTATTTTTTTGCTGATGCTATCAGCATTCTTTTCAGGAACGGAAACGGCATATTTTCACATCCGGAAACATCGAAAAGAAACCCCTGAAAAAATTAAATCAGTATTAGATTCTCCACAGCGTTTATTGGTTTTTCTGCTCACTGGTAATACCATTGTTAATGTAACCATTGCCTTTTTAGCAGCATACGTAACTGCCAATGTTGCAGATGAATATGAATGGGGTGAATCAACTCTAATTTTATTGGAAGTACTGGTTGTATCTTTTGTTATATTGGTATTTGGGGAAATATTACCCAAAATGATTGCCATAAAAAATTCCAAAGAATTTGCTTTAAGAATGTACGTTCCCCTAAAAGTAATGATGTTTATTTTAAGTCCAATAGCACAGGGATTCAATACTATTACAAATGTTGTAATTAAAGTTCTCCCATTCAGGAGAGAGAAGATTTTTGATTCTGAAGAAGAATTAATAATACTGGCAGAATTGGGAGAAGAAGAAGGTACTCTCCAAGAGGAAGAATCTGATATGATTCAATCCATTTTTGATTTTAAGGAAAAAACAGTGGGTGAGATTATTACTCCCAGGGTAGATATTGTGTCATTGAAATCAGATGAAAGTATTGATAAGGCAATGGATATAATTGGGGAGCGTCAATTTTCAAAAATCCCTATCTATAAAGACACTATTGATAATATTAAGGGCATACTCTATGCCAAAGATATTATTCCCTATCTCATGGGTTCTCGACCCAACGTCAATCTTCAAACATTAGCACGACAACCATTTTTTGTACCTGAAACCAAACCCATTGATGATTTAATGGAAGAGTTCAAATTACGAAAAACCAGCATTGCTATTGTGGTAGATGAATGGGGCGGCACAGAAGGATTAGTCACATTGGAGGATGTTGTGGAAGAAGTCATGGGAGAAATTCGTGACCCATATGACCAGGAAGAGTCCAATGCAATAAGGCAATCCGATGGTAGTTTTATTGTGGATGGCTCTATTACTATTTATGATTTAGAGGAAGAAACGGATATTGAATTCCCTGAAGAAAGGGACTATGATACCCTTGGCGGATTCATTTTGGATATCTTAACCGATATCCCCAAAACAGGTGAAAAAGTAGAGTTTAATAATATGGTTTTCACTGTTCAAACGATTGAAAATAACCGAATTGGTAAAATAAAAATTCAGATTAATTCTTGAAAGAGATTCTCAATAAACAAGCGGCAATAAATTTTGATGAGCTCATTGAAGTCCTTCGTCGTTTACGTGCGCCTGATGGATGCCCCTGGGATCGAGAACAGACTTCAGAATCACTTGTGCCCTATCTTTTAGAAGAAACCTATGAAATTATAGAAGCCATTGAAGATGGAGATATAAAAACTTTAAAAGAAGAATTAGGAGATTTAACCCTGCATGTTCTCTTTCAGGCAGAACTTGCACGTGAAGCAGGACAATTTGAAATAGCAGACTCTATTAAACATATCTCTGAAAAACTTATTCGCCGTCACCCCAACGTTTTTGATACCCCAAATGGCAATCAGGATAGCGATCTCAATATGTCTTGGGAGAAAGCCAAGCAGAAAGAAAAAAAAGGGAAAATTTATTAGATGGAGTTCCTAAAAAATTACCAGCGCTAAACCGAGCCCGGCGAATTCAGGAAAAAGCCGCCAATGTGGGCTTTGATTGGAAGGATATTCAGCCCGTTTGGGAAAAAGTGGAAGAGGAACTGGAAGAATTGAGGGAAGTGGTGGCCGAAAAAGATCCTGAACGAATAAAAGATGAAATGGGCGATGTTTTATTTTCCCTTGTAAACTTGAGCCGCTTTTTAAATATAAGTGCAGAAGATGCTTTGCGAATGACCATCTCTAAATTTGAAATGCGCTTTGCAAAAGTAGAAAAAGAATTAAAGAAAAGAGGAAAAGAGTTCTCAGATTCCAACTTAGAAGAGATGGATGAAATTTGGAATTGGGTAAAAAAGAATGCTATTTAAAAAAACCCTCATTTAGCAAGGGGATTAAAGAGTACACCCGATAGGATTCGAACCTATAACCACTGGAACCGAAATCCAGTGCTCTATCCAGTTGAGCCACGGGTGCAATGGTATACTTCTTAAATAAGCGTTAAAATCTTTGTGGAGGCGGGGAGAATTGAACTCCCGTCCGAATAAATCGTTCAGTCAGCGTCTACATGTTTAGGCTGTGTTCAAGGTCTTATCCGATGTTTGTGAACAGCCTCAGTCCCACCAGACCAGCCTGTACCCCGAAGGGATCTTGACCAACACTACCAGGCGCAGAGTTGGAGCAGTTTACTTTTAATGATATCTCAGAAACAGGCGGTAAACACGCCCATTAGGAGATAGCTACCGTCAATTAAGCGGCAGCAGCGTAGCCGTAATCGGCATTTAAGGTTGTTTCCCGGATGATTAAGGAGGTAAACCAGAAATCCTCCACATGCGGCTGAAAGGTCGAATAAACCCGTCGAAACCAAAACGCCCCCAAAGATGTCAAAAAACAATGGAGTAAATTTACAGTC
>FUWD013022422.1_pt1 | contig 16440 bp, 17 predicted proteins | sample 1063281 | NCBI WGS metagenome assembly FUWD01 (sample SAMEA79048168, study PRJEB19326) | metagenome | biome: marine | reverse complement strand
AATAGCTGATTGCCTCAGCGGGAAAGGAAGCGTCGTGTTTTTTCCGGGTAAATCGTTCTTCTTGTGCCGCAGCGACGATCTCGCCGTCGCGGATGAGTGCCGCTGCACTGTCATGGTAGTAGGCAGATATGCCAAGAATTGTACAACTCACCAAATATTCCGTCCTGGTGTTTTTGAAGTCGGTTACTATCGTAAGCCTTGATCGGGCACTTATTCAGATTACTAAAAATACTGTCTCGTATCGAGAAATTTAGTGACTAAAAGGTAGTAGTGCTGGCTCCATAGCAGTACGGATTTGTTGCATTTATGTCCGCATCCAGCCCAATCTGCCATGCGCGGCTACGATTCTTGTTAGATAAGAACCAACAGACAGAAAAGCCTCAGCCCGGATACCTTTCAAGCATGGTCCGTATGGATTTCTTATCCGTGTCTGTCAGACGATTGATACCCTGATAGTGTTTGTAGAATCGTAATCTGTCCGTCCTGCTCAGGTGTTTTTTCGCTTGTTCGTCAAGGCTGCCAAGATCTTTATTTCCGGTAGGTCAGAACCGGCCATCTGAACCTGCGACCAAACGGACAGTCAATCAAGAATATTTCAGGTGAGTCTTCATCCAGGGTGACAAGGATATTTCGCCATTGGAAATCATTGTGGCAGAAATTACGCTTGTGAAGTTCTTTGGTCATGTCAGCCAGCTGACAGATGATCTTCTGACGCCAGCGCCGATTTGAAAAAGGCGACTCCTGTTCAGCAATCTCCTGCAGGTCTTTACTGTTCTTGACATTTGCAGTCACCAACACGCCCCGTTGGATTCGGAACCACTTTTTTTCAATGCCATGGGCAACCAGTGGGGCGCAGTTGATACCAATAGCGGCGAACCACTTCAGGTTCCTAACTTCCACCTGGCAACGGGATAAACCAAACCAGGCACCGAACCCCAGTGCCTGAAAGTACTGTTTGATGTAATAGGTTTCCGAACCAGTTGAGTAGCGAAATACCTGGCTCTGTCTGCCCAGAGAAACTCTGTCTTCGTGGTTGTTGAAGGCCTTCTCGAATGAATTCACAGCATTGGCGAAACCGCTGTTTAGCCAGGGCTTCTCGATATCCCAGGTAACGCTCTTCGACATAGTAAGTATTGGGTTTGAAAGGAAGCTATTGCAACAAATTCTGCTCTGGAATAAAAACGATTTCTGCCTTTCTTCCTGCCCGGTTGTACCTGCTTGCTTCTACCTGCTGGATGGCGAGGTTGTCGAGTGAAGTACTACTGATACAGGGGTCAGATCCCAACCGGATTTCTCCACTCGGAATTTCCCCAACTGGATTGATATTCTCTCATTCGGTCGTTTCCTTAAGTATGTTTGCCTGTTAATCGTGTTTGCCGGTTGCAGCCACCAGGAAATTCAAGAAAAGCTTGAGAGCGAACCGAGTACTGCAGGTGTTCCCGAGCCCAGGCTGGCACGCCATGAAGCACCAGAAGATCAGACCAGTTGCGCCTGGAATCGACGGTGAACTCACCTGAATCAATGGATAAGGATGTTCTGGCTTATTCACGAGAACATGCACCAGAAACCAGGCCACTACCAACTTCACTCTGGATGCCGGTGATGACGACCTGTTCAGTTGCCGACCTGGCGTTTTTAATCATGATAAACGAGAAGAAGCTGAAGAGGGATAACGCCGACAGTTTGAACTCTGTGGGGGTTGTGAGTTACCTGTGAGTTTGGATATTGCGGTGGAGGTGCGTGAGTAATCTGGCATTAGGTCCCCACTTTCGTGAGCATGACATTACTTCCGCGGGGATAACAATTGTTCACAATCAATCTAACCTCGAAAAAACAACAACCCCCCTCTGAACCTCAAAACACTCAACTTCCGACCCAAGCTCATCCCACCTTGGTGTGCCATTCACTCCCAATGCCAATCTGATTCTCTGGGCCAGTTCCGGGACAAAAGGCGTCGCCAGTATCGACACATCCCTGATCGCAAGGCAGCAGACCCAGAGTATTCGAGCTTGTAGATCCAGTTCAGTAATTTTCCAAGGTTGCTGCTGCTGAAGGTAGCCGTTAATCGCCGATGCGCAGTTGATGAATGCTTCCGCACCCCTGGCAAAGTTGAAATTAGAGAACGCATCCTCCGTTTCTTTGGTTGCTTCGTTAACTGTGACAAGTAGAGTCTCGTTGAAGTTGACTCCGCTTTTGGGCCTTGAAAGGCAACCACCGTGATTTTTGCTGATCAGGCTCACAACCCTGCTGACAAGGTTTCCCAGATTGTTCGCCAGATCTGTATTCAGTGTCTGATGCAGGTGTGAAGAATTATAATCGACGTCCGACCCGAGACCGACGGTCCTGAGAAAATAGTACTTAAGACCATCGGGACTGTATTTATCCGTCAGGTCAAGTGGGCTGATGATCGTTTTAGGATTTGATTTCGATATCTTCTCGCCTTCAATCGTTAACCAGCCGTTGACGATCAGCGATCTGGGTAATGGAAGCCGTGCCGATAAAAGGAGTGCAGGCCAGTAGACCGCGTGAAAAATCAGAATATCCTTGCCGATGAAGTGAACGGCGTTTTCCCACCAGGATTCAAATTCACTCGTCGCGGACTCCAACGCGGACACATAGGCCACAAGCGCATCGATCCATACGTACAGGACAAGCTCTGGATCATCAGGTACGGGAATTCCCCATTTCGTTGAACTGCGAGAAACGGAAAGGTCTCGTAACGCTTCTCCCTTCAGGAAAGACAAAACCTCATTTCGGCGCTGGACAGGCAGAATGAATTCGGGATGGGATTCGATATGATCAATCAGTTTATCCTGATAGCGACTCAGGCGGAAAAACCAGCAGGTTTCTGAGAACTGTTCCAGGGGTTTCTTGTGGATGAGACAGGTTTTACCTTTTGTGAAATATTGCTCGCATTCAACACAGTAAAGTCCGCTGTACTCACCGGGATAGATATCTCCGGATGCTGTCAGCCTGTACCAGAAATTGAGAACGCTCTGTATGTGCGCTGACTCTGTGGTTCTCTCAAATAGATCGACCTGAATATCCAGATCAGACCAGAGTTGTCTGAATTCATGACTTATTTTGTCCACAAATCGTTGCGTAGCGACTTCATTCCGTTTCGCAGTGCGTTCAATTTTCTGACCATGTTCATCGCTGCCTGTCGCCAGCAAGACCTCGTCACCCCTTAGCTGCCGGTATCGTTTGTAGCAGCTTGCCAGAAACGTGGTGTAGGCATGTCCTAGATGAGGGGACCCGCTTGCATAATAGATTGGCGTTGTCAGGAAAGACTTCGTCGCAACGGCAGTAGATATTGGTGGTTCGTTAATCTCAGTATTCATGTTCTTCGCTCCATAAAAAAACCCCGGGAAGTCATACCTTCCTGGGGTTTTGGAATTTCACTCAGAACGCCCGGAAGGTGTGACTTACCTTCCGGGAAACAATAGAAAGTCAGCCCACAGTAACAACCATAGGCATCATCATTTCTTGTCGTAATAAGTTGTGATTCATTTCACAGCTCCCATTTAACGCGCACATCATATTGCGTGTATGGGATAAGTCAAGCGATTTCATATCGAGTATCATGCGAAAATCCAGCCGACCCTATCACTGAGAAGAAATCCATGAGTAATGTCAGTCTCCATGCTTTTGTTTCCGGTCGTGTTCAGGGCGTGTTCTATCGTGGATCTCTGGAGAAACAGGCGGAACGGTTAGGACTGACTGGTTACGTCAGGAATCTTGCTGATGGGAGAGTGGAATATCTGGTATTTGGTGATCAGAGTTCAGTTGATGAATTACTGGATTGGAGTCGCCGGGGGCCGATTGCGGCGAAAGTGGCAGACGTTGCGGTGGTCGAATACTCAGGTGATGAGCAATTCAGTGATTTCATGATCAGGTACTGAGAAAAACGCTACAAGAAACGATCTGGAGCAATGTCTTCTATATGGAGACTGGCCTCTGCATCAGTGATGAGATTCTGCTGTCCTGTGATCAGGTAACAGGCAATATCTGATAGCCCAGGCGCTGTCTGGACCCCATAGCCACCCTGTCCGGCCAGCCAGAAGAACCCCTTTATTCTGGGGTCAAAACCGGTGACGAATGTTTTGTCCGGCGCGAAGCTGCGCAGACCCGCCCAGCGATGGTTTATCTTCCTGACGTCGAGTTGGATCACCTGTTGAACACGATCAACCGCCAACGCCAGATCCAGCTCTTCTGGCTGGGCGTCACAGGGGTTTGATGGCGTTTCATCTGCCGGGGATATCAATATCTGCCCCGCTTCCGGCTTAAAGTAAAACTGCTCGTCAACATCAACGACTACTGGCCATCCGGAAATGTCGTGATCTGCAGGTGGATCTACGAGCAGGGCGGTGCGGCGCAGGGGCGAGATGCCCAATCCTGTCAATCCAGCAGTTTTGGCAATAACATCAGCCCAGGCGCCAGCGGCGTTGACGACAACATCCGCTTCGAATTCACCATTGTTGGTGGTTACTTTCCATATACTCGAATCTCTGGTTAATGCAGTGACTCTGGCGCCGGTTATCACCTGACCTTTGTTGGAACGAATCAGTTTTAAGAAACCCTGCATGATGGCATCGACATCCAGATCACCACCGGTTGAATCGAGTGCGCCGGTGCATGTCTGGTTTGCGTCAAAGATCGGGATTCTTTTGGCAAGCTTCGATGTGCTGAGAGGCGATAGATGTCTGCGGTCAGCTATCAAAGACCTGAGGGAATCAGATTGGTGGTGCCGTGCGATAAATACAGTATCTCTCTGTCGCAGTAAGGGGACGTTGCTGAACCCAGCGGGGGGAGATCTGTAGAAAGATTCGCTGAAGCCGGTAATATCCCTGACTATCTGGTTACCGTAGGCTGGTGCGAAGACAGCGGCTGATCTGCCTGTAGCGTGGTAGCCGGGTTGAGATTCCATCTCAAGCAGAATAACCCTGCAGTGCACGGCTAACTGCGCCGCCAGTGAGGTTCCGGCAATACCGGCACCGATGATAATCACATCAGAATTTGAGGACATTTTTCTTTGCCTTCAGTGCGCAGTGATTGAACTGGAAACACTGGCAGCAACAATCCCGAACGGTGTTCTTCAATGGACTCACGCGGGTCAGATGATCACACTGACTGAATGTCAGACATTCAGACAACATAGCTTGAATATACCTCGTTTACTGCGTTCAAGCCGTCTTGAGGTAAGGGGCCTAATTCAGCTGCAGCGAGTGCTTCGTCCAGATATTCAGGTTCCGCAAGTCCGATAACAATACAGGACAGGCGATTCTGGGCCAGAGCGAATCTGAGCGCGGTCTGCGCCCGGGTGCCGTAGTCTTCATTGATGGACTGAACATTGCCTGTGCCTTGTGAGTTTCACTCTCGACCGTATCGCCGGGTGTAAGCGGCTGTTCTCTGCCATGGCGTTCGTCGGTGGCAATGATACCGGCGGAGAACACCCGAATATTCATCGGTGCAACCTGATGCTCAATGCAAGTGTCGATGATGCCGGTGAAATTATAGTGAGGCCAGTTCGCGGGCATGGATCTTCCTGCTGATGGATTGAGCAGGTTGTAGTAAACCTGTGCAGAGGCAATACGATTACTTTTGATTACTTTGGTCAGTGCAGTGACATCACCAAGCGCTGTAATACCAATGTGATCAGTGAGCCCAGCGTCCCGCAGGGCCTCCATTGCGTCGAGTACACCGTAGGGTTTAAGCACATCGCCAAGACCGATAGTACGTCCCTCGGTTTGCTGACCAATGCGATTGTGCAGCTGCAGCAGAGTTACCTTATCTGAATCGAGACGCTGCAGACTCTCTGTCAGGCTGCGTTCAATCTGACCGACGACATCAAACATGTCGCGGGTGTCGACATTGACCTTGGTTGAGATGTAGGGTTTTTGATCGATTTCTTTTAATATCCAGCCCAATGCTTCCTCCGATCTGCCCTGGCCATAGGAAGGCGCAGTATCGATCCAGTTAATACCGGCTGACAGAGCACGCTTGACGGTTGCCAGCCGGGTGTCGTCATCTTTGTCAATCAGAAGACCACCAACCGCGCCACCCCCGAGTACCAGTTCGGAGATAGAAAGGCCTGTGGCCCCGAAAGCTCGATAGTTCATTGTTTTGCAGACACCTGGGTAGTTGGCGTTCTCTGTGACTATATCATGGGTTGAGAGAGTAACTTTGGTATGATGTGTGGTAGCTGATTTGTGGTGAGGTCCTGTTTTGATTCGTCTGCTTTTTATGTTGTTTATGGCGAGTATGTCGTTGTTTAGTTTTGCTGATAATGTTTCTTTCGAAGAGTGGTTAGAGGGTATTCGGCAACAGGCGACCGAGAAAGGTATTCAGACTTCGACACTTAAGGTGCTTGATGGGTTGGCACCCGATCCGAGAGTCTTGAAATTTGATCGCGCACAGCCTGAGTTTGTGCAGACGTTCGAAGAGTATCTGACTGCGCGAGTAACACGGTATCGAATCGATACGGCGCGAAAGCACTTCCAGGAGAACCGGAACAAACTTGAAGAAATTGCCGGGGCTTACAGTGTTGATGCACAGTATCTGATTGCGTTCTGGGCTCTGGAATCAAATTTTGGTCGGTACCAGGGTAAGTACTCCATAGTTCGCTCGTTAGCAACACTGGGCCATGATCCGAGACGATCCGGCTTTTTTACCCGTGAATTGTTCAACGCACTTCAGATCCTTGATGAAGGTCATGTTCCCGCCGAAGAGTTTGTCGGGGGCTGGGCAGGTGCTATGGGGCAGAACCAGTTCATGCCATCCAGCTTTTTAAGCTATGCCCAGGACTATGATGGAGATAGCAAGAAAAACATCTGGAGTAATCGGCATGATGTCTGGGCCTCCATTGCCTACTACCTGAAGCAGCATGGCTGGAAGCGAGAGCAAAAGTGGGGCGGTGCGGTCAAGTTAACGGATGAAATCGAGTTCGATAGCCTGCGCCCCCAAAAAGTCCGCAAAGGATGCCGGGCTTATCGACATCACACCCGGGTTTTGTCTATCGCTGAATGGAAGAAACTTGGTGTGCAAACCGCGAGGCTGGCTGAGGCTGATGAATATGCGATGGTCATACCGGATGCGGGTGAAAGCAGTGCATATCTGGTTGGGCCAAATTTCAGCAAGATCCTTGCATACAACTGCGCGAACAAATATGCGGTATCAGTGGGATTGCTGGCTGACGAGATTGTGCGCCAGGTGGGGCGCTGATTTGATCTGTTTGGTTTGACGTGCGCGGCGCAGCTACGCGTCCCGACCTAGGTGCCCCGGGAAATCATAAAGCTGGCCTCTGTTTCGGCGACTAGTTGATCATTGTCGGTTCTTGTCATTTTGCCTCTCATGACGATCAGGCGACGTTTTTGTTTTATGCATTGACCCTCAAGTTGTACAGTTGTTCCTGTCGGTAGTGAATCCTTGTACCGAATATCACATTTTGCGGTGAATGCTTTAATACCCTTTAGGTATATCCAGTTCGCCATAACATCATCCAGCACGCTGAAAATGATACCCCCGTGCGTGACGTTATCGTAACCACAGTGGATGTCTGAAGGTGTGAATTCCGATCGGCAGATATCCCCGTCGAGTCTGAATACGAGCTTTAGTCCAATGGGATTGCCAGGTCCGCAGACAAAACAGCGATTCGCATCAGATCTGAATATTTCACTCACGAGCTTTTCCTATATTGGCAGAGTCGAGATATCATAAAGCTCAATGCCTGAGTTGTCGTGTCTGATCGAGGCTGAGGCTTGTACCGCAGTGGTGATGAAATACACGATGCGCCAGGAATATTTCCCGATCAGCCATGAATCAGAAATTAAGATGAGGAACAGGAAGGCAAATGACCGATAAAAAAGTAATCAGCTTTGACGATGCCAAAGAACCTCATGTTCATCGAAGACGAGACAAGAGTGCTGCTGACTTCAGAGATGCCTTTCGGGAAGCCCGGCTTGGAAGCGAAGCTGAGAAAAAGAAGCAGAAAAAGAAACGACGCAAGAAGAAGAAAAAGTAGCTAGCTTGAGAGTGCGGACTGTATTGCACTCCTGGCTTGTTGAGACAGTTCGCCGATGCCATCAATGCCTATTCCTTCAGTTGAGATAGGTTTACAGAATTCCAGCATGACTCTGCCAGGCGACAGGTGCAGTGAATCCGGTGCCAGAATATCTCGAGCACCGTGTATCGCAACGGGGAGAACAGGTAAGCCCAGTTCCTGCGCAAGTCGGAAGGCGCCAATCTTGAAACTTTTCAGTTCTCCCGTTCGCGATCTCGTTCCTTCTGCAAAGAACACCACACTTGTGCCATTGCTGATCTTCTCTCTTGCATTTTCTATTGAAGCAACAGCAGCTACTGTGTTTTTTCGATCAATCAGAATATGTCCCATTGACTCCGCTGCCAGTCCGAAGACTGGTATGGATCGCAGTTCCTGTTTCATCACCCATTTGGTGTTCAGTCCCGAGAATCCATACAACACATAAATATCTACCAGACTCTGATGATTCGCGACGATGACATACGACTGACCCGGATCGATCTGATCTCGATCTTTTACAGTTACCTTCATCATCGAGACGAGTGCATTGAGTTTCGCCCAGGTTTTTGCAAGGACTCTCGATGCGAAATCAGGTGCACCTAAAAACGACAATATGATAATCGTGCCGCCGATAACAAAGGTTGATAGTCCCAGAAAGGGCACGACGACAACCCACTGGTATATAAAAAATGGGATTCGCAAGAGCGGAAAATCCTGTCTGATAAAACCGGACGAGTTCAAACTGTCTCCGATGAATTGCTATAGCGTACATTCTATGCTGGTCAGCAGCCTTATGAAAAGAGGTCATGGTTTTCGGTCAATTCAACCGAGTTGAGGGAGTGGGAGAACTTGTCAAAAGGGGTGTAGACAGAAATGCCCCGGAGAAAGGGTGTTGGAAAGCTACTGGCCTGCGCGACCATAAAACGTGCCAGGGAGCTTCAATCTAAATGTTTGTATCTGGAAACAAATTCCAGGCTGGCACCGGCACTTGGCTTATATGGACTGCTGGGATTTGTTCGTAAACCTTCACTCTTACTTATCTGGCCCGGTTGTCCCGCCCGGTGCAGTTGTGACATCAGCACTTTTTTGTATCCGGTGCATTCGTTATGCTAGACCTCCCTCAAGCTGCGAGTCCCCATCATGCTAAATCTATCCATACCTGCCCATATCGAACCACTGCGCAAGCAAGTCCTCGATTTCATCGAGAACGAAGTCTACCCGGTAGAAGACATTCTGCTTGAAAACAAGGTGGACGAACGGCGCGGTGAGACGCTTAGTGATTTAATGCAAAAAGCCAAGGACCAGGGATTGTGGGCGCTTGGCCATCCCAAGGAGATTGGTGGCGGTGGTTTACCTTTCATGGATTATGTCTTTATCAACGAGGTTGTGGGCAGATCTGAAGCCGCAACCGTTGCTCTGGGCACCCACTCCCTGCAAGACTCGATCATGCTGCATCGCTATGCCAGCGACGAATGGCGAGAAAAGTACTTAAAACCACTGGTGGATGGCGAAGTATTTCCAAGTTTTGGTATGACAGAACCTGAAGTTGCCGGTTCCGATCCAACAAAACTGCAGACTTCAGCGGTACTCGATGGTGATGACTGGGTTATCAATGGTCGGAAGTGGTTTACATCAGGTGCCGGAACTGCAGCTTATACAACTGCAATGGTCCGCACGGAACCAGATGCACCTGATCATTCCGCTTTCTCCATGATCGTCGTACCGACAGATACAGAGGGTTACAACATCATCAGAGATGTCAAAGTAATGGGTGCCTATGATGGTCATTATGAAGTTGTCTATGACAATGTACGCATCCCTAAAAACAATCTGTTAGGACCTCGAGGTCAGGGATTCAAGATTGCCCAGGATCGACTGGGTCCCGGCAGAATTTTCCACTGCATGCGCTGGCTGGGTCAGGCACAACGAGCATTTGATCTTATGTGTCAGAGGGCCAATGGCCGAGTCGCCTTTGGTAAAACATTGGGAGAACACCAGCAGATTCAGAAATTTATTTTCGATACAGCCGCAGAGATCCAGGCATCCCGGTTACTGACATTGCATGCTGCTCAAAAGATTGATCAGGGTGATGAGGCGCGAATTGAGATTGGGTTAATCAAGGTTTACGGCGCAAGCATGCTGCACAACGCTATCGATCGGGCGATTCAGGTTCATGGGGCCCTGGGTGTTACCGAGGACACACCGTTGGAGCGAATGTATCGGCATGCCCGGTTTGCTCGCATCTATGACGGGGCCGATGAAGTGCACGTTATGACCACTGGCAGGCGAATACTTCGTCAGTATGCCGATGGCGGTACTTTTGACTTTGGGCTGCGCTAGGTTTTAGGCAGTAATTGCCGCATCTCAATCAATCGGCTGTCAGCCGGGGCTGCAGCGCGAACTGGTGAAATGGCCCGCTGTTCTGAATAATGCATTGAGTCTGGCCAGCGGTGTCCGTCGATGGCGCCTGGTTTAACGCCCGTTAAATACAGGTGGCTCCTTGTTGACGAAAGCTTTCACGGCAGCCTTGTGATCATCGGTCTGGAAAGAGAGCATCATATGGCGAGCCTCAAGATCAAAAACGTTACTCAGCGCCGCGTCCTGCGCCGCATTCAGGTTCTTCTTGATAAAGCCGATGGCAGTGGTGGGTAGTCCTGCAAGATAGACAGCATAGGCTTTTGCTTCAGCTTCAAAAGTGTCTGCGCTCGCGACCTTACTCACCAGACCCATTTCAAAGGCCTCTTGTCCTGAAATCACGTCCGCAGTGAAGTAGAGTTCTCGTGCTTTCGCCGCGCCGACCAGGTGGGGCATGAAGAAGGATCCGCCGTAATCACCGGAAGCTCCGATTTTGGAGAAGGCGGTTGTAATCTTTGCTGTGTCCAGTGCGAACCTCAGATCACAGGCCAGTGCCAGAGACAATCCGGCCCCGGCAGCAGGTCCAGGGATCACAGCCAATGTTGGCTTTGGCATCTCATGCAGTTGTCGGCTCAAATTCATCGAGGCTCTCAAGCCTTCGATGCGCTCGTCTACGGTAATCGCCGGTTTCTCATTCTGACCCTCAACATTGACATCTGCTGCGAATCCTTTAACGTCGCCACCGGCACAAAAAGCGCCACCGGCACCGGTCAGGACCATGGCACGAACCTTAGTATCATCTGCGACGCGGGTTACTGCTTCATTCAGCGCAGACATCATCGGACCGCTCATGGCATTCCGCGCTTCCGGTCGATTCATGGTCAGCGTACAGACGCCGTCTTCAAAAGTTTCGATTAAATCGGACATGTTCTCACTCTTCTGATGTTGAATGACTGCCATAGTAACAATTTTCCGGCTGCTGTGAATTCCTTATTGTGACCGCGATTGTGACCGCGATTTGACCGCGATTTCTGACCGGAATCCAGGTCGAAGCAGGCCATCCCGTCTCCGCCGAAAGTGCCCATGTACAAGCCATCAATAGAATTCTCGATGGAAGACGGCCAGGCAGCAGGAGGAAACAACGAAAAGTCGTAAACTTGAGTAGACTCTAAAACTGACCGCTAAGCTAAAAAGGATGCAGCACTGCGCCAGCATCGTTAACTATTTGCCCTGAACAATTTCAATGCTGACACCATCCGGCGCTGACACGTAGCAGATGGGATTGCCGGGAGTGAAATCCCAGGGTTCGACCAGAAATGTCGCGCCTTTCTCACGAATCTTCTCACAGTAAGCACGCAAATCACCCTTAAAACTGAACCCGAAGTGATCGGTTCCCCATTCGTTGTGACTGGAATAGCCTTCATACTCTTTCATTCCGCGAGTCGAAACCGGATTCTCGCCTGGGCGCTGGCCGCGAATAAGGATGTTGATACCGCCAAGGTTCAGATTAATTTGTGGCGCATCCCGCAACTCGTATTCTGCTCTGAGACTTGCCCCGAGAACGTCGACATACCACTTTGCTGCAGCGCCTGGATCCTGGCTGACGAGATGGATGTGATCAAAGCTGAGTTCGAGATCCGACACGAGGTTTTCCTTGCGATGATTTTTCATGACATTAAAACACGACCTGCGGTGATACTCACTGTTATGATCCGCGTAAGCGAAAACAATCAGGAGCATACAAGTGGCAGATTTTGAGAACATCGTTTATGAAGTCGAGAACGGCCGGGCAAGGATTACCCTGAACAGACCCGAGAAGTTGAATGCGCTGAGTCTGGAACTTCAATCGGAAATGAACGAAGCACTTTGGGAGGCCGACAACAATAACGACGTGCATTGCGTGATTCTTCGTGGTGAGGGCAGGGCTTTCTCGGCGGGATATGATCTGACCGGTAGTGGAGGTCGGGTACCCGTCTCTCGCATTCAGTCAAGTGAAAATAGCTACCGGGGAGGGAGGTCAATTGATGATGACGCCTGGCAACTGGAACGAGCCCAGCGATATCGTATGGCGATCTTTGATATGCACAAACCTGTGATTGCCCAGGTGCATGGGTACTGTCTGGCAGGTGGTACTGACGTCGCGCTGCTGTGTGACATGGTGATCTGCTCTGACGATACCAAGTTTGGTTTTCCGCCTGCACGTGATCTGGGCGCATTGCCTAACAATATGTGGCTATACAATATCGGACCGCAATGGGCGAAACGGTTAACGTTAACAGGCGATACCATCAATGGACCTGAAGCCCAGCAGATCGGGCTGGTACTAAAATCGGTACCCATGGAATACCTAGAACAGGAAGTTGAGCAACTGGCAGATCGCCTGCAGATGATAGATCCGGATCTGCTGTCTGCAAACAAGAGAATTATCAACACTGCACTCGAACTGATGGGTGCGCGAACTCTGCAAAGAATGGCGGCTGAAAATGATGTGCGCGGTCATAACACCAAAGGTGCGGCGGGATATATGAAGTCGTTTCAGGAGAAGGGATTGAAAGAGACCTTGCGCGAGAGAGATGCTAAGTTTGGGGACGGCCGGGTCCGGGTAAATGGACCGGAACTGAGAGATAAGGAAGGAAGATTGATTGAGTAATTGTGGATGTATCGGTTTTTTTTCTTCTAATATTCACCGTTTCATTTCAGACGTTTGCTGAAGATTGTTCTCGCGGTGATCTTGATCCACGCTTCTGTGATCGAAACGGGGACATGGTGGCTGACGCGTCATCTGAGGGTGAAAGATCGCTTAATCCCAGGGTTCTCATATTTGCCTATACACCTGTGGAAGATCCTGCAGTGTACCGTGATGTCTGGTCAGAATTTCTTGATCACCTGTCAGGAATAACCGGTCTAAGGGTCGTTTTTTCCCTGTTCAATCCAATGCGGCGCAAATTGAAGCGATGCGATCAGGTCGGCTCCATGTGGCCGGGTTTAATACAGGCTCGACACCACTGGCTGTCAACTGTTCAGGATTTGTCCCTTTCACTATCATGGCGAGTGCTGATGGCAGCTATGGTTACGAGATGGAAATAGTCACATACCCGGGCAGCGGGATTCAGTCGGTCGCTGACCTGAAGGGGCGCACCATTGCATTCTCGTCTCCAACCTCCAATTCAGGATTCAAAGCGCCCATTGCCATTCTCTCCTCGGAATTTGGATTGGTCGCGGGTAAAGATTATGACTCAGTATTTTCAGGGAAACATGACAATACCTTGCTGGGTGTGGTGAACAAAGATTATGACGCTGGTGCGATGGCAAATTCGGTCAAGAGTCGCATGCTGGCACGAGGGGTGATCAAGCGAAATGATGTCAATGTGATTTATCAGTCTCAGAGTTTTCCTACTACTGCATTTGGTGCTGTTCACAATCTTGATCCGGTGATTGCCTCAAAGGTTCGCGAAGCGTTCGTTTCATTTGACTGGCAAAACACAAAACTCCTGGCGGAATTCAGGAAGTCAGGTGAATCGCAATTTATCCCAATTACCTACAAGGAACACTGGCAGGTGATCAGAGACATTGATGCTGCTAATCAGGTTTCATATGGTTGCCGCTAGTGTGGTCTGTCGTTTATGTTAAAACTTGAAAACCTCAGCAAACAATATGACAAGGGTGATGAGGCACTGAAAGAGATTTCCCTTGAGGTTCCCGCAGGTCAGATTGTTGCATTAATAGGTCCGTCTGGTGCGGGGAAGAGCACACTGATTCGTTGTATCAACCGTCTTGTCGAACCGACTACCGGAACCGTTGTGCTGGATGAGTTGAATATAACGAGCTTAAAGGGTCGAGCGCTCCGCCTGGCAAGACGTCAGATGGCGATGATATTTCAGGAATATGCACTGATCGAACGTCTCACGGTAATGGAAAATGTTCTGTCGGGGCAGTTAGGGTATGTTGGGTTTCTGCACAGCTTCTTTCGCCGCTTCCCTACCGAGATCGTCAATGAGGCATATGAGATATTAGGTCGTGTGGATCTGCAGGAGCATTTATACAAACGTGCGGACGAACTGTCAGGGGGACAGAGGCAAAGAGTAGGAATCGCCAGGGCGATGCTGCAGCGCCCCAGACTTTTGCTGGTCGATGAACCGACGGCCAGTCTTGATCCTAGAACCTCAAGGCAGATTATGCGTCTCTTGTCTGAGATTTGTCAGGAAAGAGATCTGACCGCACTGGTCAATATTCACGATGTGGCATTGGCCCAGGTATTTGTGGACAGAATTATTGGTCTCAAAAACGGTGAGATTGTATTTGATGGCAAATCTGACGAACTGGATGACGACACGTTGACGCATATTTATGGAAAGGAAGACTGGGCCACCCTGAGACAAACCGGCGCTGACGACAGTGCAGGTTCCATCAGAGGAGGTTCCATCAGCGAAAGTTCCGATGAGCATATGAGGGGATTGAGCTGATGTCTGAGCCGATCACGCCCTTCAACGCCGCTGATTGGCGACCCCCGTCCTTTATAGAATCTTCCATGCTCCGATGGACGCTGGGTCTGATGATGGCAGTGTATCTCAGCATTGCTGTTGGCAGCCTTGATGTTAACTGGAGCAGACTCGCCGAGGGCATGCAGCGGGGAGGTTGGTTTCTTGCGGCATTCACCAGCCCTGATTTCACCTCACAATCACGAGATATTCTGCTAGGGCTGGAAGAGAGCCTGACCATGACACTCGCAGCAACCGTCATCGGGGTCTTGCTGTCGATACCTGTTGCGCTGGGAGCGGCCGGAAATATTTCACCCGCTCCTGTGTATCTGCTATGTCGTGCCTTTATTGGCATCTCTCGAAGTTTTCAGGAGATCATTCTTGCGATCTTTTTCGTCGCAATGTTCGGCTTCGGACCTTTCGCGGGTCTGGTGACCTTGTCTGTTGCAACTATTGGATTTTTCGCAAAGCTGTTGGCTGAAGATATTGAAGCAATGGACCCCGTTCAGGCAGAAGCTATCAAGTCGACTGGTGCTGGCTGGTTGCAGTGGATCAATTATGGAATTCAGCCTCAGGTAATGCCTCGCATTATCGGTCTTTCGTTGTATCGCCTTGACATAAATTTTCGGGAATCTGCAGTGATTGGCATTGTAGGAGGAGGTGGTATTGGTGCAACGCTTAACACGGCCTTTGACCGATACGAATTTGAAACAGCAGCAGCCATACTTCTGATCATTATTGCCATCGTGATGATAGCCGAATACACATCAAGTATTGTGCGAGAGAAGGTCCAGTGATGTCTGATGAATTGATCTGGCGAAGACGAACCCGGCAACGTGATCTTATGGTGTGGTTCTGTTATTTGCTGGCAATCGCTCTATTTCTGTTCTGTCTTGAGCGAATCTCTTTCGCCACGGAGTGGTTCTTCGTGCAGGATGCGCCGAGAGTGGCAGCAGACCTGGGTTCGAGAATGGTGCCACCAAAATGGAATTATCTGCGTGAACTATGGATTCCACTTTGGGATACGCTGAACATCGCCACACTGGGCACTCTGTTAGCAGTTGCCCTGGCCACGCCGATTGCATTTCTTGCAGCGCGTAACACGACGCCTTCTATCAGATTTGTCCGGCCTGTCGCGCTGTTGATAATTGTCTCATCCCGTTCCATAAACTCCTTAATCTGGGGACTGTTGCTGGTGACGATAATCGGTCCAGGTGTGTTGGCTGGGATCATCGCGATTTCATTCAGATCCATTGGATTTGTAGCCAAATTGCTCTACGAGGCCATCGAGGAGATAGACGAAACACAGGTGGAAGCCATCGCCGCGACAGGTGCCAGCGCGACTCAGGTAATGACCTATGGCATATGGCCCCAGATTCTGCCAACCTTTGCAGGTGTCTCTGTATTCAGGTGGGACATCAATATTCGTGAATCCACCATACTTGGACTGGTCGGTGCTGGTGGTATTGGTTTGCAGTTACAGGCTTCGATCAACATCGTCGCCTGGCAGCAGGTATCCGTGATCCTGATCGCAATATTGTTGACAGTGGTTGTCAGTGAATGGGTTTC